>Ga0208971_1000020_pt1 | contig 100540 bp, 102 predicted proteins | sample AOAMet1_18_M0_10_2_FD_188229 | JGI IMG/M metagenome (GOLD analysis project Ga0208971, IMG submission 188229) | Ammonia-oxidizing marine microbial communities from Monterey Bay, California, USA - CAN11_18_M0_10 (SPAdes) | ecosystem: Environmental > Aquatic > Marine > Intertidal zone | place...
TGCACACACAAGAGTATTGTCTCATTTTGATGGTTTGGACTTAGATGACCTTGATGCCTGTATTCTTGCCTTAGAAGATGAAGTTAAACGACAGTCATTCCAAACTGACTTCCAAATCTTTGCAAAACAGATGGATATTATCCTTCCTGACCCTTCGGCAACTCCTTTCATCAGAGACCTTAGACGGTTAGGTAAGATTTCAGTGGGTGCAAGAAACCTCTATCGAGATGAACAACTCGATATTGCAGGTGCAGGAGAGAAGGTTCGAGAACTCATTGAAGAGCATGTTTACTCAATAGGTATTGACCCTAAGATACCGCCAGTTGACCTACTTGCAGGGAACTATGAAGAGGTTCTGAATCAACATAAGTCTCCTCGTGCTAAGGCGTCTGAGATTGAGAATGCTATTAAGCATCACATCAAAATCAACCTAGAAGATGACCCTGAGTATTATAAGAACTTGTCCGAACGACTCGAAGATATTATTCGCAAGTACGGAAACAAGTGGACAGAATTAGTTCAGATGTTGCTCAACTTCCGAGATAACATAGAGACTGACCACCAAGAAATGGGGGTTGAGTTGGGTCTCTCTCCGACTGAACTCGCCTTCTATAATATTCTTGTTTCTGAACTTGGTGGTAAGGATGCGTTGAGTGATAGTACAGAGTCACAGGTCAAAGAAGTGGTGCAATCCTTGGTTCAGATGTTGGATGAAGCAACTCAGATAGTTGATTTCTTTAACAAGTGGGATGAGAAGAGAAGAGTCAAACGAGACATCAAGCGGAAGGTCATCGAAAACTTTGATGAATCATTAGTGGCACCCATAACCGAGCGGTTCATGGATTTAGCAGAAACGAAGTATAAGTGATGGATGGGTTTCCATTTCAGGTCGAAGTCGTCAGAACAGACCGCAAACGGTCTGCCTCTATCAGTTTGTCTGATGACTTGGTTAAGGTGACAGTACCGTCAACATTATCAGACAACCGTATAAGAGACCTTGTTAGCAAACGAACACCTTGGATTAAGAAAAAACTTCAGGAGCAGTCCGATAGACCAACCACTCCGCCAAAGGAATACGTCAGCGGTGAGACCGTTACCTATCTTGGCAAGAACTACAGATTAAAGGTTTTGATAGGCGACCAACCTTCCATAAAGTTAAGGCGAGGTTATGTCGAAGCGACAGTAACTAAGACAGACATAGACCCAAAAAATACTATCCGTTCTTTACTGGAGCATTGGTATAGGTCTCTTGCAGAGAAGCGCTTAGGAGAGAAGACAGTGCGTCTGGCGGGTGTTATAGGGGTCAATCCTGCCTCTGTCACCGTTAAGAACTACAAGTCTCGATGGGGGTCTTGTTCTACGAAAGGCGACATCTCATACAACTGGAGAATCATACTTGCCCCACATAGCATAGTTGATTATGTGGTTGTCCATGAACTATGCCATATGTTGGAACATAATCATTCCAGTAAATACTGGAAGCACGTAGAGCGTTATGTGCCGAACTGGCGTGAGTGTCGAGAGTGGTTAAAACATAATGAGTTGGCGAAAGGGTTGTAGTAAGGGAGATTTTATTAGTGGCACTTACAAATAAAGAAAGGAAAGAGTTAAAAGAGCAAGGATATGTATATCATCGCCAGTTTGGTAAATGGATGAAACCTGAGGAAATTGAAAGGCATGAAAATAATCTTCAATCTGCTGAACAGTTTGAATTTTGGGTCATGCTTATCATGGCAATTGGTGTTTTTATCTGGATGTTTAGTCAATTTACAATCTGACATGGGTAATTATTGTTTAGCGGGAATACCTGAGTCTTTCACGTTATGAATATTAAATCTTCGGCACAACTATCACCCTGCAGAACTTATAGGTATGCACTGTGGCGAACATGGGATGAGGAAAAACCTTATGCTCTATTCATTTGCCTGAATCCATCAACTGCAGATGAGACCCATGATGACCCTACGCTACTTCGGTGCATTGAGTTTGCAAAAAGTTGGGGTTACGGGGGTATTTGCATGGGAAATCTATTTGCCTTTAGGGCGACACTACCAAAAGACTTGAAGAAATCACCTAATCCAATCGGTGATGACAATGACTACTGGTTGGGTAAATTATCAAAAGATGCCGGTGTAGTGATTGCAGGTTGGGGTAATCATGGGGTCTTTCTGAATAGGTCTGCTGAGGTTGTGAAACATCTAAAAGATATCTATTGCTTGAAAGTTAATGAATCAGGACAACCTAGTCATCCTCTTTATTTGAAGAAGGGTTTAGAACCACTTCGATTTGAATTGTAACCAAGGTAACGATTAGACACTAATAGAAGGCAAGTCACTCACCTCGTCTACCGCTATTTCTAGGAAATTACAAAAATGACATTTTTAAATGATGATTGGAAAGATTGGTTAGATGAAAATAAGGTTAAAAACATCCTGGGACGAATTTGTTATTTAAATAACAAAGAGTACTCAACCCGTTCCGAATATTTTCCGGTCTGGGTGAGACAAGTTGTTATTACTGATTATGTTGATGTACACAAAAGATTGAATAAACCTTATGAAATTATTGAAGAAGTCGGATATGCGTCTGGTTACATTGCATTACGTCGGAAGGATATAAACCAATATAAAATCCACTATCCAGATTATGGCGGTGAGTTAAAAGCGGTAAATGTCCCTATATTTAAGAAAATATTTAAAGACTATCCCATTGCCCGTCTTGATAAAGAAGTAACATTTTATATGTCAATGGATAATGAAGTCATCGCAAATATGCATATCGATTTATCTATGGGAATATCTCAAGATGGCAGAGCGGGATGTCGTCTTGTATGTAACATTGATTCGTTTTTATATGAATATGAACAACTTTTTGAACTTATATCAAAAAGAGGTGGTAGGTGGGGAGATTGGAGTGAATGGCGAATTAGATTTGAAAAATATGTTGCAAATTGTGAGTATGTTCACATGGGTATGAGATGGGGTAAAGGATATGAAATTGAGAAAATAGATGATGATGAAATCCCTTTTTAAATCTAACTCTAGTTTCCAATCAACCCCTAAGTCCATTTAGCAACTGTTAATAGGTCACTCAACCCATCCATCTCTCTCAGTGTCGCCTGGTCTATCCTGAAAGTCTGCTTGACTAACTTGTCCAAGTCGTCGTCCGTGAGGTTGCGATGCTCCGAACGGAACTCCGCAACCAGTGCTAAAAACTCGTCATATGTTTGATATTTCATACTAACTTGCCATCAGTCTATAAACAGATGCTTTAGACAGTCCATATTCCCTCATCAAATCCTTGATAAGAACTCCCGCCTTTCGTTTCTCACGCATCTCCTCCACTTGGTTAGTCCTTAACTTCTTAGGCGCACCAAACCGAACTCCACGAGCAACCGCCGCTTTGCGACCTTCCTCACATCTCTCTTTGCGAAGTTCGTTCTCAAACTGCGCCAACGAACCAAGGATGCTAAACATCAATCGTCCTTCTTTGGTGGTGGTGTCTATATTCTGTTGAATGACCACAAACCCCACACCACGACTTTCAAGGTCATCATAGATGGTGTGAAGGTGACTCACAGACCTCGCAAGACGGTCTAGTTTGGTCACTACAAGGACATCACCCTCACGGACATATGCTAGACACTCTTTTAGTTTGGGTCTGTCTTGAGTGGTGCCAGACACCTTCTCTGCGAATACTCTATCTGCCCCGTATTCGCTGACTATTTTCTCTTGGACTTCTAGTGATTGTTCCCCTGTGGAAACACGACAATATGCTACAACTGCCATTCTCATAACTCCTTAGATGTTCTAATAGAAGGATTATAAGACACATTATGAGACATGGCAAAGCGTGGTCTTAGAACCTATAAGATTTGAGACGTGAAACCCGTCTCAGGGCGGATGTCTCGGTTGGGTATACTCGTCTGAGAGAGGAGGTTGATTACAAAGAAGAAGAATGACGTTACACTAAATCACTTCAAAATTAACACAACAGGGATTATGGAAATAACACAAAAATGATTTTACGTAAAAGAGTAAGACCTTTTTATATAGTTTTAGCAATTAGTTTTTTAATTTCCTGTGCATCTACTCAAATGGACCGTGAAGCGAAGAATTACAGTAAAACTGAATCGGAAATGTGTCCTCCCCACAAATATTCAATACTGTCTCAGCATCAATTGGAAGATTTTAATGGATGCAGTATTGATGATAAATTTTCCTTTACAGATGGAACAATATTTTGGTGTTCGGAATCCATTTATCAGCAAAGTTTCAGCGGTACAGTTTATTTGCTTAGAGGGGTCTCTACGGACCTTACAATTGGGTGCGGGATTGATTCGCAACGTTACAGTCTTCTTGCTAAATCTGTCTGTGAGTCAGAACAAAATAGTTTTGAACAGAAAATACAATTACTGCGATGGAAAGAGTTTGATTCAGTCTCATTTCCGATACAGTTTGTCGGTGGCGTTAAAACCCCCATGACGAGTCATCGTCTAGTTTTTGATAGCATAGAAAATATTTCATATAGCGTAAAATTGGAAAGTGATATAGGTCTTTCGGGTTTTGAGTGTGAAATGATAGATTCCAATGGAAACATATTTTGGTCTAAATAATAGTGCTATGCACCGAATCATAAAAGAAGGAGAAAGGAGAGCAGAGAAAGCAATCCTATACCAGTCCTACTGCGAGAACTAATCACTCTTCGGTTTGCTATGGAAAAGTATCAACGAAAGTTCTAAACCCAATCCAACCTTCTTTGCTAGATGTTCCCGCAGTTCGTTTGTGAATGTATTCACATCGTCAATGTTTTCAAGGTTTGACATCACCTCTGCTCGTTCCATCAGTTCGTCCATCTTCACAAGTCCCTGTGTAAATATCTCTGATGGGACAGTGTCCCAAATCACTTCACTATCACGAATTCTATCCTGTTCTTTTTGCCACTCTAACTTCTCTGCTGGAGATACCTTTTTCATTCCTCGTTGGATTTGGTCTCTGACAGTCTTATTTGACCACTTGTTTCCTCGTGAGGTTGGATGACCTATATGATTGAAATGTGATGCTATATTTCCATATGGGACACACCCCCATTTATCTCCATCACGGGAACAAAAATGTCCTACCTTACATTTGTTACAACCAGTCTGGTCATGGATATATTCCGCTATTAGGTTGCGTGTCTTAGACCAAGCAAGAGTGTTCCTTGCCCTTGTCTCCTTAGTAATAGGATGTAGAGGATATTCGTTCATAATATACTATCTTTTATTCTCTTATTGTCACCCTGACATTATAGTTACTAATAGTAGTTTGCAGAAGGGAAGGAATATTACTATGAAGTCATATCTTGAGGGGGCATCTGTTCAATCAAACCAAACATTAAAGTCCTTTCCTACAGTTGTCCCATCAATGTGTCCTAATTCAACACCCTCATATTTCATATAGTGAACGACATATAGACCATCAATCGCATACATAAAGAATTCTAGTTTGTTTGGGTCAAAAGGTTTTTCAGTTCTAATGACCTCGTATTCCCAATACCCTTTCTCAACAGAGACCGTATGGATTAGACCAGTACCAACATCTAATGTTGGTTCATCATCATTGATGACCCAACCATTATCCTTTATCCAATCCTCATCTAGATTACATCCAAAGACATCTTCGTCAGTATCAACATTAGAGACAGTCAACCTGTTGTAGGGAGAGAGTTCTACTCCACAGGTGTGGATTAAAGAATCTTGTTCATAGAAAGGGTAGATGCAGTGTTTCTTTGGTACATCAGGAATAGAGTCTGAAACTAAGTGTTCTTTGAGTTCATCGTCGTCTCGTTCTGACCAATACTTTATTGTCTCTCTAGATAAAGACCCAACGCAGTACTCGCCACCCATCTTATCTAATGTAATCTTGTACCTCATTCGGTACTGCCCGTACTGAGTATGTATACCTTGGTGTCCCTATCAGTGGACTGAGACAATCGTCTCAACAGAGTGCAAATCTCTTCTACATTATCTTTGGTAACAAACCGACTTATAGATTCAAGTGACCATCCTGCGTAGACCAGTTCGTTGAGTTTAGTTACCTCACTAATGATTGATTCTAGTGCATCGGTTTGTTCTTCTATTTCTTTGTTCATAAGTTACTTCTCCAATCATTCTCGTCTGATTCTATGGACTCGGGTTTGACCCAGACTCCACGATTATCTTGGACTAGACCTGTCTGTTGTGCGGTTTCCTTTGTTCGTAGATAACGAACTAGGGACTGGTCTCTAGTTTGTTTGTGGATATACGATTGGATTTGATGAATGACGACTTCACACATAGAAACCTTGTTGTATGTGCAGATGTCTTTGAACAGACTTTTGAGGTCTGATGGGATTCGGAACTGAGTTGTTGGAGTCATAGACATACCTTTTTTGTTATTGGTATATCTATATATAAGTTTGAAGATTTACAGGTGTATCATTGATTAGAGGGTGGTGATGAACAAGGGTCGGTTTGGAGGAATTTGAGGTATATATGTGCATACAAGGGAGTAATGAAAAGTTCCCTTTTTGTTCCCTTTATTTTTTACTCCGTCTATAAAGAAAAATAGACTACCTAAATAATTGATTTTAATGATATTTTGGTAGCTACGGGTGGACTTGAACCACCGACCCCAGCATTATGAATGCTGTGCTCTAACCAGCTGAGCTACGTAGCCACAAAGTACGACATACCCTGTGAGAGGGGCGCGCATTTTCGCTACAGATGGGGTGTTTGTCAATAGCTTCAGGCGTCTTTGACAACAAAGCTGCAACTGGATCGACTGTGACCTGAATCACACTTTTGTTAAATCTAGATCTCGATTCTCTGTATTGTTAGTTGTGTCATTAAATCCGCGGCGAAGTTTCGCATAATAAACCCAGCCTCTGACCGGGCCATGTCAAAACTGTCTGGACCAACATGGTTTGCTATTGCTTAAGCCAGGATGTCCAGAAGTCTCTGTGTTTTATAATAGATGTTGGTCTTAAATACAGGCGGCAGTTGCGATGTGTCTCGGTCAGGGGTCTTTTTTTAATGCCCATTTCTCCTCCCCGATTTCTCTCCGCCTATTGAGGACTTTGGGTCGCTAAGCTCAGAAGATCTTAGGGACTTATCGAGCCGTGCATCAGATGGCTATTGTGGGTCTCTCCCTGCTAGTTCCAGTACAAAGCTATGGCTGTGGCAGCAGCTGTGCTGGAGCGGTTCTAAGCGCTGTTCAGAGCGGCTAAGGTGCTGGGTTTGCTCTGCTCTGGCAGGGCGACTGTGTTTTTAACGAGATGAAAGGCTGTGCATGGCTCTGAGCATAATTGCCAGTACGCTGATCAAGAAGTATTCAGTAAGGCGGATACCCGCAGATTAGCGTGGCATAGGCTTGCTCAGAGTTGTGAGCATGGATCCACCGACCACCAAGACAGCGCCGCATAGCGTTAAAATTGTTATGGGTTCTACTACAAGTCCCGGCAAGGGGATTAAGTGTGCTGCGGCAACTGTTACCAGGGGTGTCAGGGCTAATATTGCACTGACTTTCGATGCTTCGATATGGGCCATTGCCTCAGCAAAGCTGCCGTAGCCAATCAAGGTGTTGAGTCCACAAAAAACGATCAGCAGCCATTGCATATTGGTCAACTGGGAAAGCGCGGAGAAGTCAGAAAAGGGCAGGAATGCGAGAGTTCCGAGCCAATAAAATACCACCATGGTTTCTTGGGAGCTAAATTGTTGCAGCAAGATCTTTTGCATGATGGCGTAGCCGGTCCACATCAATGCTGCGCCAAACACCAGCATAATCCCTACCCCATAGGCATTGACGGCGATAAAGACATCGTAAAAACGCGGATAAAAGAACAGCCCGAGACCGGTGACAAAACCGAAAAAACCCAGCCATTGGCGCTTGGATAGGCGCTCGTCAAATAGCCAAACTCCGCTGAGCAGTAGCAACATAGGGGCGGCCTGAATAACCAGTTGGGCAGCCTCTGCAGTAGTTCTCTCGAGACCACTGATATACAGCCCATAATTAATCGCCAATAGCAGCCCTGCGACTAGCATTTGGAGCAACGGTCTTGGGGATTGCAGTCGGCTGAATAACGATCGTCCGCTGGGGTGTCGTCCTCGCACAAGGATATAGGGAGTGAGTAAGAGTCCTGCCAGTGCAAAGCGGAAAAATGTGGTGGTGATCGGGTCGAGGGTCTCCATTACACTTTTTAGTGCAATGGGCAGTAAGCCCCAGAGAATCGCGGTGGTCAGGGCCAAAAATAACCCAAACTTCCAGCGCCCCGACACGCCGCTCACAGTGAGCTAGACATTAAAGCGGAAGTGAATAACGTCGCCATCTTTAACGATGTAGTCCTTGCCTTCGAGACGCCATTTGCCGGCATCCTTAGCTCCCTGCTCGCCATTGCCGGCAATATAGTCGTCATAACCGATAATTTCGGCGCGAATAAAGCCCTTTTCAAAATCCGTGTGAATCTTGCCGGCACTCTGGGGTGCAGTGGCACCAACAGGAATTGTCCAGGCACGAACCTCTTGTACGCCGGCAGTGAAGTAAGTCTGCAAATTGAGCAGGTTGTAACCTGCGCGAATCACGCGGTTGAGTCCCGGCTCTTGCATGCCCATCTCTTCGAGGAATTCGGCTTTCTCATCGTCCTCTAGTTCGCTGATTTCGGCTTCTAGCTTATTACAGATTGGCACTACGATTGACCCCTCTGCTTCAGCTATGGCAACCACTGCGTCCAGGTATGGGTTGTTTTCAAAACCCTCTTCATCGACATTGGCTATGTACATGGTGGGCTTTAGGGTCAGCAGGCTCAGTGGCTTAAGTATGGCGAGTTCATCATCGGTCAACTCAAATGAGCGCAGTGGTTTTGCTTCATTGAGATGAGGCAGGATTTTCTCAGCTACCGCTTTTATCGCAACCGCGTCCTGATCTTTGCCTTTGGCCGCTTTTGAGGCTCTCAAGATAGCTTTCTCAACTGTATCGAGATCGGCCAGCGCCAGTTCGGTATTAATGACATCTATATCATCTGCTGGGCTAATAGTGCCCTCCACATGAATAACGTTCTCGTCGTCAAAGCATCGCACCACATGGGCGATAGCATGAGTCTCGCGGATAGTGCCGAGAAATTTATTGCCCAGACCTTCACCTTTGGAGGCGCCGGCAACCAGACCGGCGATATCGACAAACTCCATGCTGGTGGGGACTATGCGCTGGGGCTTAACGATGGCGGAGATTAAATCTTGCCGTGGGTCCGGGATCGGCACAACGCCGGTATTGGGTTCAATCGTGCAAAAGGGGAAATTTTCCGCGCTGATGCCGGCTTTAGTCAGTGCATTAAACAGGGTTGATTTCCCCACATTTGGCAAGCCGACAATTCCGCAGTTAAAACCCATTTTATAATCCTTGTGCTAGTGTCTAGCGTTATTGTTGCACAGTATGGAGTGCAGTCATGGCGCGTTCCCACTGACCAGTTATGGCTAGGGGCAGTGTGCGCAATGCGTCATCAATACTGTTAGTAATTAGTTGTTGGTCTGCCGGCGAGGCTTTTTTCAGCACGTAGTCGGCCACCTGGCGCGCGTCCCCTGGATGGCCAATGCCAATTCTCAGGCGGGCGAAGCTTTTGTTATTGGCGAGGCTCTGGACAATATCACGCAGACCATTGTGTCCGCCATGACCGCCACCTTTTTTAAATCGTGCCGCACCGGGAGCAATGTCGAGTTCATCGTGAACCACTAATATGGCTTCCACGGGCACTTGATAAAAGCGTGCTAAAGCTGCAACGGACTGACCGCTGCGATTCATAAAGGTGGTGGGGATAAGCAATCTGACATCGCGACCATCAATGTTGATCTTGCCAGTATCACCAAAAAACTTTGATTCGTGTTTCAGCGCGACCTGATAACTTTTAGCTAACTCCAGAACCAAGTCGGCCCCGGCATTGTGACGCGTCCGGTCATAGTTAGGGCCGGGATTTCCCAGCCCCACGATTAACTCTACGGGCGTTTCCAATGTCAGGGCCTACTCAGGTCAGCAAGTGTGAAGATTACTCTTCGCTTGCTTCTCCATCTTCTGCAGCTGCAGGTGCATCATCAGTTTCAACAGGCGCAGCTTTAGGCTTGTTGATGCTTACGATAGGTAAGTCATGATCAGGACCGTGGCTCAGTGCAACGCTCTCAACGCCTTTAGGGAAGACGATGTCAGAGATGTGCAATGTCTGGCCAATTTCAACTGCTGCCATATCAACTTCGATATACTCAGGCAGATCCTGTGGCAGACAGCTGATGTCTACTTCGGTCATGCTGTGAGCGATAATACCGCCGCCAACTTTAACGCCAACACAGATATCTTCGTTGGTGAAGTGAATCGGTGCTTTGGTAGTCAGCAGAGTAGTCTTGTTAACGCGGAGGAAATCCATGTGCAAGATAACTGGCTTGATTGGGTGACGCTGCACGTCTTTCAGGATAACGTCCTGTGACTTGCCATCGACATCTAAGGCAATAACGTGTGAGTAAAAGGCTTCGTTCTCGAGGGCTTTTACAACGTCTTTGTGGTTCATGCTAATCTTGGCTGGCGCTTTCTTGCCGCCATAAACGATTGCTGGTATTTCTGCAGCCAGACGACGCAGGCGGCGGCTCGCACCTTTCCCTGTATCCTCACGACCCTTTGCGTGTAATGTAAAATCAGTAGACATAATAGTCTCCTAGTAATGCCGAATCAGACCGCGACCAGACCTAAAACGGAGTTTTTTGCCTCGGAATTGAGGCGGTTGTAACAGCGCCTGCTGTTAGTTGAACATGGCGCTGATAGATTCTTCGTTGCTGATGCGGCGCACTGACTCACCGAGAAGTTTGCCCAGAGAAAGGGTGCGAATCTTGCCGCACTTTCTAGCATCTTCGCGCAGCGGGATACTGTTGGTAACTACCAGTTCGTCGAGCTGCGAGTTTTTAATATTTTCGATAGCACTGCCAGACAACACCGCGTGGGTGGCGTAGGCAACAACCTTAGTCGCGCCATTCTTCTTCAGCGCTTCAGCGGCTTTACACAGAGTGCCAGCGGTATCGACAATGTCATCGACCAAGACACAGGTGCGGCCTTCCACTTCACCGATCAGGTTCATGACTTCACTCTGATTAGAAGAGGGACGGCGTTTATCAATAATCGCCAGGTCACAATCAAGTTGTTTGGCGACAGCTCTAGCCCGCACAACGCCACCAACATCTGGTGACACAACCTGCAGGTTTTCATAATTTTGTCGTTCGATATCGCCCAGTAGAACCGGTGCGCCGTAGACATTATCAACTGTGCAGTTGAAGAAACCTTGAATCTGCTCGGCGTGAAGGTCAACGGTTAATACTCGATCAACGCCGGCATTAGAGAGCATATCGGCAACAACTTTTGCACTGATAGGTACTCGCACTGAGCGGACGCGACGATCTTGGCGGGCATAGCCAAAGTAGGGGACAACTGCGGTGATACGACCGGCAGATGCTCGACGCAGTGCGTCGATCATGAATATCAGTTCCATCAGGTGGCGATTGGTCGGTGCACAGGTAGGTTGCACCACAAACACATCGTTGCCGCGGACGTTTTCACGAATCTCAATATTGATTTCGCCATCGGAAAAGAGTGAGACACCTGCGTTACCAAGTGGGATTCCCAATGTACGGGCGATTTCATTCGCCAGTTCCGGGTTTGCGTTCCCGGTGAAGACCATCAATCTTGCCACGTCATTCTTCCTGGTATTCATAATAAGATATGGCTGGGGCGGGAGGATTCGAACCTCCGAATACCGGGATCAAAACCCGATGCCTTAACCACTTGGCGACGCCCCAGTAAAAAAGTCTCTCAATTGCTGATGTACCTGCGAGTGATTGACGCCTCGCGCGACAAATGCACTCCAGTGCTGCGGAACTGCGGCTAAAACCCTGTTGGCTTCGGCCTGCGTTTCCCAGCGGCAAAACACACTTGCTCCAGTTCCTGTCATCATTGGCTTTGCGAAGTCTTGAAGCCACTCAACCACCTCTTTAACCTGTGGGTAGAGCTCTTCGACAATAGCCTGGCAGTCATTCCTATACTGCTCCTCCGAGAGGGCGCGTATTTTGATCGGTAGGGAGTGCCTTGTCAATTGAGGATTTGAAAAAATTTCACCTGTTGACACCTTGCATGGGGGGGTAATGACCAAATACCAGTACTCGGCTATATCAAAGTGGCTTAATTCATCGCCAATGCCCTCGGCGAAGGCGCTGCGGCCGAGCACAAATACTGGCACATCGGCGCCCAGAACTGCCGCTATTTTAGCCAGCTCTGGTAGGGATAAGTCGAGGCCCCAAAGGCGATTCAGAGCTAACAGGGTAGTTGCTGCGTTGCTGCTGCCACCACCCAAACCGGCGCCCATAGGTAAATTTTTGTCCACCACAATGGAGCAGCCCAACTTGCAACCTGTCTTTTGCTGCAGTGCCTGTGCTGCGCGAACAATTAAATTATCTTCTGGGGCAACCCCATCAATTTGTGGCGATAAGCTGATGACATTGCTATCAGTTGCTGTAAAAGTTAGCTGGTCGCCGCCATCGAGCAGTTGAAACAGGGTTTGCAGATTGTGATAGCCATCGTCACGGCGTCCTGTGATATGTAAAAACAGGTTGAGTTTTGGCGGTGCCGATAGAGTGATCGAAGGCATCATGGGTGATCTGTTCTTATTTGGGGAATGACCAGTCGGATATTACCAGCTTAAAAGAGTAGCGCCTATCATCACTGGATTGGTAGGTGCCGGAGATCTTGCCCGGCAAGCTGCCAGCATCGGTCTCGGCGTAACGGCTAAAACTCAGCTGCCAGCCGGCCTGTTCGAAACTGCTGGCATAGCCATCTGGGCTGGTGGATAGACCGCTCGCCGCCGCCTGAATTGGTGATGGCAGACCCCGGGCCCACCAGCTGAGGGCATTGACCGGCAGCGGCACGCCGGTCAGCTTAGCGGCTAACTGCTCTGGCGTCTGGCGATAAAGCTGATCTTTGTAGAGCATTTCGGCAATCTGTTGATTGCCGGATATGGTGGCACTGCCAACTCCTAGGGGGCCGGAGAGCTGCAATTGAAAATTACTCTGTTGCTGTTGCCAGTTCACCGTGGCACTGCCGCCGCTATCTGGGGCACGAAAACCGAGCTTGCCTACAACTGTCCAGTCATTGAGCTGTGATACGCGCAATTGATAAGCCTGCCAATCCGTGGGCGCAGATATATCTGTTTGCTGCAAACTGCAGGCGCTGAAAATAAAGGCGCTAATTAATAGGAGAGCTTTGGTCACTGGTTCTGCTCTCTATGGTTAGCTTCGCTAATAGCGGCAGACTGTATAAGAGAGTCTATATCAGAGTCTTTGTTGTGACTGTTTAGATCAGATGCCCCTTTAATTACCTCCTCCTTACGTGCGTCTTCTTCATCGAGTGCATCTGGACTGAGGATGTTGACGCCAAGGCGCTGCATGGTATCTGTGATCGTTGGATGATTCGGTGACTGGGCTAAGCCGCGCTGCCAGGTTAGCAGAGCTGCCTGCTGATCCCCAAGAAACCACTGCACTTCGCCAAGATGAGCGGCAATTTCTGGGTCGGGCAAAATTGCCATGGCCTTCTGCAGATAGGGCAGTGCCTCTTCGGCCTTGCCCATAACAAATAATACCCAGCCCATGCTGTCGATAATCGCTGGATCTCCCGGGTTTAACAGATAGGCGCGCTTGATCAGACGATAGGCCTCTTCACTGCGATCGGTGTGCAGGATCATCGTATAACCTAGGGCATTAAGTGCGGTGGGATTGTCTTCGTCCTGTGCCAGCAGGGCGCGCAAATCTTGTTCGGCGAGAGCAAAGTTATTTTGCATTTCCGCCACCATCGAACGTGCATAGAGTAGTTTGGGATCATTGGGGTGTTCTTGCAGGCCGCTACTCAACAGGTTAATTGCCTGATCGCCTTGATTGCCGCTGATCAATAGGTTGGATTCCAGCTGAATAAGTGCCGTGGCTTCACTGGGCTGTTGACGACGCAGGGCTTGCAGATAGGCTCTCGCCTGATCCATGCCATAGCTCCGTGCCAAGAGAACGGTAGCTCGGGATGCGGCGCCGAGATAATTGCGACCAAACTTCACCTGCTGATAATACTGCAGTGCTGCGACCAAATTGCCGTTGCGCTCAGCGATGGCGGCGAGATGGTATTGGGCATCAGCGCGCATGCTTGGATCCCGAGAGGCCTGTTGAAAAAGTGTGCTGGCCAGTTCCTCATTGCCCTGATTTAGATAGAGCAGGCCGAGTAAGAAGTTTACTTGCTGATCATTGGGGTTCTGTTCTCTGAGTATTTCGAACTGAAGAATCGCCAGAGGCCGGTCGAGTAGCGTCAGAAACCGTGCATATTGCAGTCGCAGATTGCGGTCGTCAGGTTTGCGCTGCAGTGCATCGGCAAGCAGTGCCGAGGCTTCATTTATTTTATCTTGCTGGTGCAGTAGCTGGGCTAATAGAAGCAGGCCGCGCTGATTATCGGGCACCAGACTCAAGAAATAGCGCGCGGTGGTTGCCGCATTCTCCAGATCACCCAGTTCGCGAAATAAAATCGCCACCGCCAGTTCTGCGCTAGCCTGTTGGTCAGGATTCAGCGGCAGTGCGCGATAGGCTTCCATTAGTCTGGGGATCAAGACCTGTTTATTACCCTCATCAATCGCTGTTACCGCAAGAAAAGCCTCGAGATCGTTATCATTGCGATATAGCCATGAGGCCTGTTCCAGTGCTTCAAAGGGTTGCTTGTACAGAGCAAAGGCTTGCAGGGCAGCACGGTGGGCGGCGGCCTCATTGGGTTCTACTTCAATCCACAGTTGCGCGCTCTCCAAGATTCCCCGGGCATCGCCCTGATGTGCGGCAATGCTGTGGGTTAAGCGGATAATGGCGGCATCGCGGGTTTCGCGAGCCTGAATGAGATAATGCTTCAGAGCTGTCTTAAACTGACCTCGGGTCAGCGCTACATCGGCGACTAAAATTTGGTAGAGAGAGTCTTCATCAAAGGGTTTGGTTGCTGCTAACTCTGGGGCTAGGGATTCTGTGGAGCTTTTATTTAAAGAGCTTTGAGTTAAAGAGCTTTGGTCTGATGAAACTGACGAGAGATTGCCGCTTTCCGGCACTGAAGCACAGGCTGTTAGCAACAGAACCAGACTCACAGCAAAGGTGCTGGAAGCGAAGGGCGGGTTGCAGAGAGAGCTGGTTAATTTCATCATTTTCTTTTATCAGGAATCCGTTGGTTAAGACCTTTATTACGGCAAAAGATTAGGGCGTGTTTCAACAATATCCTTTTTTTATGGTATTTCTCATTATGCTGGCCAGACTGGTGTAAAATCTCTCGCCTAAATCATTGGTCGAAATCTAAACCCCTTTGATTTTGAGTATAGACAGATAATTAAGCAAGTAGCAGAGAGACAAACAGCGCAGTCATCATGGGTATTCTGGCATTAGGAATTAATCATACAACCGCTTCCGTGGATCTCCGCGGCCGCGTTGCCTTTGCCCCAGAAATGGTAGTCGAATCTCTGCAGCAGGCTCTAGAACATCTGCCCGGAGGCGAAATCGCCCTGCTGTCCACCTGTAATCGCACCGAGATTTATTTTCACGGCGACGCCAGTGATGAACAGCTGCTGAGTTGGCTGGCGGATTGCAAAGGGGTGGCGCTGGAACAGCTGCGCGATTGCTATTATTGCCATCGGGATCAGCAAGCTGTGCGCCATATTATGTGCGTTGCCAGCGGTCTAGACTCATTAGTGCTGGGCGAGCCGCAAATTTTTGGTCAGATCAAATCAGCCTATGCCGTAGGTCGCGAAGCCGGCACTGTTGCTACCCATCTCAATCAAGTATTTCAAAGCGCCTTTGCCGCGGCCAAGCGGGTGCGCTCCGAAACCGCGATTGGGCAGAACCCAGTCTCTGTTGCCTATGCTTCGGTGAGTCTCGCCGAGCAGATTTTTGCCGATTTAAAACAGGTTCATGCCCTGTTGATTGGTGCCGGAGAAACCATTGAACTAGTGGCACGGCATCTGCGGGACAAACAGGTAGGGTCGATTACGGTAGCCAATCGAACCCTCAGTCGTGCTCAGGAATTGGCCCTAGATTTTTCCGCCAATGCGATTCTATTATCGGATATTCACGACCACCTGCCTCAGGCGGATATCGTAATCTCATCCACTGCCAGCCAACTGCCAGTGCTGGGCAAGGGTGCGGTGGAATCGGCGCTCAAGATGCGCCGTCACAAACCAATGTTTATGGTCGATATTGCCGTGCCGCGAGATATCGAGCCCGAGGTGGAAACGCTCGAGGATGTCTATCTCTACACGGTTGACGATTTACAGGAAGTTATTCAGGGTAATTTGCGCGCGCGTCAGACTGCCGCCGATGTGGCCCAGGGCATAATTGATCAGGAATCCGAGAGCTGGTCTCGCCAGCAGCGCTCCCTGGCCGTGGTCGATACCATTCGCGCCTTCCGCGACAGCGTTGAAAAGATTCGTGGTGAAGAAGTTGGCAAGGCGCTGCAGTTATTGCAGCGGGGTCAGGATGCAGAGGCAGTGATCGAGACTCTGGCACGCAATTTGACCAATAAGCTGATGCACAAACCCACTACTCGCCTCAAGCAGGCCAGTGAAGAAGGGCGCGATGACACTATTAATGCTACTCAGGACCTTTTTGGTCTGGATAAGAAGCGTTAGCGCCGCTCAGCGCCCCACCTCTCTATTGCCAAATCGCTTATTTGCACCGCGCTCGATGCGCACAAAACTACAGACGGATATTCAATGAAAGCTTCAATTCTCTCTAAGTTAGACCACCTTTCGGATCGCTATGAGGAAGTCGGCGCGCTGCTTAGCGATGGCGATATCATTAGTGACCAAAATCGCTTTCGTACTCTATCCAAAGAGTATGCCGAACTTGAGCCACTGGTTAAAACCTATGGCAGCTACAAAGATGTGCTGGAGAATATTGACGAGGCCAAGCTGTTATTAAAGGACTCGGACACAGATATGCGCGATATGGCGCAGGAGGAAATGCGCAGCGGTGAAGAGCAGCGTGAGGTGCTTGAACTGGAGATCCAAAAGTTACTGTTGCCCAAAGATCCCAAAGATTCGAAAAATGTGTTTCTTGAAATTCGCGCCGGAACCGGTGGTGATGAGGCAGCCATTTTTTCTGGGGATCTATTCCGCATGTACAGCAAATACGCCGAAACCAAGCGTTGGAAAGTTGAGATCATCAGTGAGAACAGCGGTGATCATGGCGGATATAAAGAAGTGATCGCACGGATTGTCGGTCAGGGTGTTTACTCAAAACTTAAATTTGAATCCGGCGCTCATCGAGTGCAGAGAGTGCCCGATACTGAATCTCAGGGCCGCGTCCATACGTCAGCCTGCACCGTTGCAATAATGGCCGAGGCAGATGAGCAGGATGCCATTGAGATTAACAAAGGTGATCTGAGAGTGGATACCTTTCGCGCCTCCGGCTCCGGTGGTCAGCACGTTAACAAAACCGATTCGGCGATCCGTCTTACTCACCTGCCCAGTGGGCTGGTAGTGGAATGTCAGGACGAGCGCTCGCAACATAAGAATCGCGCTAAGGCCATGTCGGTACTTCAGGCTCGATTGACCGCCATGCAGGATGAAGCGGTTGCCAAAGAGCAGTCTGACCAGCGCAAGAGTTTGGTTGGCAGCGGCGATCGCTCGGAGCGTATTCGCACTTATAACTTTCCCCAGGGGCGGGTCACCGATCACCGTATTAACCTGACGTTGTATAAATTGGGTGAAGTGATGGAAGGTTCTCTCGATGATGTGCTTGGACCCCTGGTCAATGAATTCCAGGCCGAGCAGCTCGCCAGTCTGTCTGAATAATGACCATTGCCGAACTCTTTCAATCTGCTGTTGGAGCCAATCGGCTCAGCGATAGCCCAGAACTAGATTGCCAGCTATTGCTCTGCTTTGTGCTGGGGGTGGACTCCAGCTATCTGAAGACCTGGCCCGAACGTCAAGTTAGCGATGATCAGAGTACCCAATTTAATAGGCTATTACAGCGCCGTTTAGACGGTGAGCCAGTGGCCTATTTGATTGGCTCTCAGGGATTTTGGAGTCTCGATCTCGAGGTTTCTCCTGCAACATTGATACCGCGGCCGGAAACTGAATTATTGGTGGAAGTGGCATTGGATCTGGCGCTGCCGGAACAGGCATTGGTGCTGGATCTGGGCACCGGGACCGGCGCCATCGCCTTGGCTCTGGCCACTGAACGCAGCCGCTGGAAAATCTGCGCTGTGGATCTGCAACAGCAGGCGGTGGATTTGGCTGAGCGCAACCGTCAACGCTACCAGCTCGACAATGTTAGGCTGTTTGCTAGCAACTGGTTTGCCGCCATTCCCGCTCAGCGCTTTGATCTTATTGTTAGCAACCCACCTTATATAGAAGCCAATGATCCGCATCTGAGTCAGGGGGATCTGCGTTTTGAACCGGCCTCGGCGCTGGTCTCTGGTGATGATGGTTTAGATGATTTGCGACTGGTCTGCACCCAGAGTGTCGACTACTTAAATAGGGGTGGTTGGCTATTGCTTGAACATGGTTTTGATCAGGGCGCGGCAGTGCGTGAATTACTTGAGCAGGCTGGCTTTGCCTCGGTAGAGACTCGCCGTGACCTCAATGGTTTAGAGCGATTAACCCTGGCCTGCCGCAGTGATTGACTGACTATAAATTGTCTAGGGCCTGAATTCTGCGCCGCGAGATAATATTCCAACGAGTGATCAAGCCGATTCCGGCGCAAGACGCGCCAATAATGGTGCCCACCCAAAACCCATAGACACCCATTGGCTCGCCCCAGATATCGGTGAGTGCCAGTGAATAGGCGATGGGAAACGCAATACCCCAGAACGCCACCACCTGAATCAATAGCGGTATGCGCACATCTTTGTAGCCCCGCAGTGCACCGCTGGCGGTCATCTGCAAAGAATCCACAGAACCCAAAACAGCGGCAAACAAGAATAGGTTGGCGGCGATTAACTGGACATTGGGATTGGCACTAAACAGCGCCGCCAGATCTTCGCGCAGAGTAACTTTTAATAACGCCGTAGTCAGGCCGAGCATAAAGACCATCTTGTAGCCGACTATACAGAAGCGTCTCGCCAGTCTTGGATCCCCTGCGCCCTCGGCCATAGCCACCTTGATCGTCAGCGCTGAAGCGACACCTAAGGGAACCATAAAGGCCAGAGAATCTATATTGATGGCAATGGCATGTGCGCCCACTACATCGGAACCCAGATGGGCGATCATCAGTGGGATGATTGAGAAAAACATAATCTCTGCGGCGATATTCAGTGCAATAGGAATACCGAGGCGCAAAATATTCACAATCGCGGCGAGATTGGCTCGGGCAAAATCACTGTAGAGTTTTAGTGCGCGCATGGTGCTCGAACGCTGCGCATAGACCGCCATACAGATCAGCAAAAAGGTCATAACTATAGCGGTGGCCCAGCCGGCTCCCGCGCCCCCCATTGCTGGCATACCAAATTTGCCGAACACCAGTACATAATCGAGAACAATATTGAGCAGAAATGCAGCGCCGTTAAATACCATCACCGGACGGATATCACCCATACCCTCAAAGGTAGTGCGATAGGCAAAAAATGCCGGAAACATCAGTCCGGTAATCAAAAACGGCAATAGGTAGCGGCGTCCCACATCGTAGACTTCTGGTGGAATCTGCAATTCGCCGAGAATATAAATTCCCAACAGGATGCCGCAGTTCACCGCCAAGCCAACAGGCACCGCTAACCATAGTGCTTGCTGAAATTGAAAGCGCACGAGATGCCTGTTTCCCGCACCCCAGTGGTTGCCAATAATCGGGCTATTGCCGAGCATAATGCCGATCACAATAAGATTGATCACTGCCCAGATGCTGCCGCCCAACTGCACCGCAGCTAGTTCATCGGCGCTGATCTGACCGGCCATATAAATATCGGTTACGGTCATGCCAACCACAGCCACTTGCCCGAAAATCAGCGGCCCGGCGAGGGACCAAAGCTGCTTCGCGTTGGACATGAAAGTGGCGTTATTAATATTATTAGCAGGCATGGTCAGCACATAAAAATAGTAGTGTTCATTCTCGTTTAATGATCAGCGCAATGCGAGTAAAAAGAAGACCTATTCGCCTAATCTAAGCTAACTAATCGCTAGGTTGGAATTTTTTCTTCAAGGGGCAATCTAATCTGCCAGCGACATTATTTATAGGAACAAAATCAAGGAGCGATGCATGCAACAGCTAGTTATCTGGTACGACCTCTTCCTCTCCAAGCTAAAGTATATCGATTGGCTTGGGCCACTGGCCCTGCGACTTTATCTGGCGCCGATTTTTATCGGTGTCGGCCTGCATAAATTTGCCAACTGGGACGATATGGTGTCTTGGTTTGGCAACCCTGACTGGGGGCTGGGTCTGCCCGCACCGGCGCTAATGGTGTTGCTGGCTGCCAGTGCTGAGTTGCTTGGGGGCTTGGCCCTATTGGTCGGTGTGGCGACTCGGTTGGTGGCTATCCCATTGATGGTGACCATGATGGTTGCGGCGGGCAGTGCCCACTGGGACAACGGTTGGTTTGCCATTGCCCCAGGAGATCCCCACACTAGCACTGCAAAAGTCTTGGCTTTGGTCGGTGTACCCGGGGCGGAGCGAAGCCTTGAGAACAGTGTTGCTGTGGGCGAGCGTTTAGGGGCGGCAAAGTCACTGTTAAAGCGTCACGGCAATTACAGCTGGCTAACTGAGAAGGGTGGTTTGGTGATCTTGAACAATGGCATCGAGTTTGCGGCAACCTATTTTATTATGCTGATGATGCTGTTGTTTAGCGGGGGCGGACGCTGGTTTAGTCTCGATTACTGGATTGCACGGCGCATGGCTGTCGCATAGATATAACTTCCGCGACAGGTCGGCGGCGAGCCAGATTATTAAAGCAAACGGCTCGCCGACAATTCTGCTACAATCGCCGCGCAAATATGTGCACACAGCGTTTCAAAAAGATTGCCTTAAACGCATAGCGTGCATTGAACCCGGTGTTAAATCACTGTCTAAATATGTGTGCCCAAACTTGACTGAAACTACAGCCCCAGAAAACTCTACTCCCAACAATGAAGCCAAAAAGTCATCTGCGCGAGGTCCTCGACGCCGCGGACGCGGCCGTGGTCGCAATAGTTCCAATGCCGAAAAAGCTTGGAGTGCTGATCAATTTGTTGTCGAAGTGCAAGAGGGCAAAGCCCGCTTCCACGACTTCGATCTGCCCTTGCCACTGCTGCGTGGTATTCAGACTGCTGGGTTCACCTATGCCACACCTATTCAGGGCGCATCGCTACCTCATACTTTGCGCGGCCATGATATGGTCGGCAAGGCACAGACAGGCACAGGTAAAACTGCTGCATTCCTGATCAGTATTATCAGCGATCTGCTCAAGTATCCGGTTGAAGACGAGCGCTATATTGGCGAAGCCCGCGCACTAATTCTGGCGCCCACCCGAGAGTTGGCAGTTCAGATTGGTGAAGATGCCGAACAGTTGGTTCAGCACACCGACCTCAAGGTACACACGCTAGTTGGCGGTATGGACTATGGAAAGCAGCTGCATAAAATTCAGCGTTCACACTGTGATATTTTAGTGGGAACTCCGGGACGCCTGTTGGATTTTGCCAGCAATAAAGACGTCCACTTAGATCAGGTTGAAGTACTGGTAATCGATGAAGCTGATCGCATGTTGGATATGGGTTTTATTCCCCAGGTTCGGCGTCTGGTGCGGGCAACGCCGCCAAAAGAAGATCGTCAAACCTTGCTCTTCTCAGCCACCTTTACTGACGATGTTATGCGTCTGTCTGAGCAGTGGACTGATAAGCCAGTAAAGCTTGAGATGGAGCCGGAGCGCGTAGCTACAGATACCGTCGAGCAAAAAATCTTTATCACTACCGCCAGTGAAAAATTTGCTCTGTTGCAAAATATTCTTAAGAGCGATGATGTGCAGAGCGTTATGGTGTTTGCTAACCGTCGCGATATTTGCCGCACTCTCTACGAGCGTTTAAAGAAGCAGGGCTTTAAAGTGGGCTTGATTGCCGGTGATGTTCCCCAGGCGCGTCGCATGAAAACCCTAGAAGGGTTTAAGAACGGCGCGATAAAAGTGATGGTCGCCACTGATGTGGCCGGTCGCGGTATTCACGTCAACGGCGTTAGCCATGTGATTAACTTTACTCTTCCAGAAGAGCCTGAAGATTATGTGCATCGCATTGGTCGCACCGGTCGTGCCGGTGAGACTGGTATCTCCATAAGCTTTGCCTGTGAAGATGATGCCTTCTTGCTCGAGCCTATCGAAAAGCTGCTGGATATGAAACTCTCCTGCACTATGCCAGATGAGGAATTGCTGGTTGAGACGCCAGTTCCAGCTCGCAAAGCACGAGCGCCGAAAAAAGCGCCCGCGGCAGAAAAAGCGCCTGTGGAAGTTAAAAAGCCAGTCGAGGTTTTTGCTGAGACGCCAAAAGAGGTTGAGCCTGCGGTTGCTGTGGTAGAGCCTTCAGCGGAAAAGGAGCCTTCAGCTACTAACGAGCCTTCAGCGGGACAAGAGCCATCAGCGCAAAAAGAGCCTTCAGCAGAAAAAGAGCCTTCAGCGGAACAAGAGCCTTCAGCGGAACAAGAGCCTTCAGTAGAAAAAGAGCCTTCAGCGGAACAAGAGCCTTCAGCAGAAAAAGAGCCTTCAGCGGAACAAGAGCCATCAGCAGAGAAAGAGCAATTGGTTAAGGAAGAGCCGCAAGCTGCAACAACAGAAGCGCCGGCAGTTAGCTTGAGTAGTGAAGAAAGCTCTCAAATAGAAAGCTCTCAAACAGAAAGCTCTTCAGAAACGAGCTCTCAAGAAGATAAGCAAGAAGGCGATATTGAGGGCAACAAAGCAGACTCTGCTGGCTAAGCTAATGGGCGCAGCGCTCGCTGTGCCAGTTGTTCTTTTATATTTTGTTGTATTCGCGGCACCAGAGCAGGGTGCCGCCAATAACAGCAGCCGGTAACAACAGTAGATTGAACAGCGGTATAGCCGCTGCCGCCAGCGCTGACAAACCAAAACTCAATGACAGTAATCGCTGTTTTCCCGCGCGCTGCCGCACCTCGGCAAAGCTTAATGCATCGCTATCCGCTGGATAATCCATATACTGCAGTGCTAGTGTCCAAGCCGCCCAGCTTGCAGCAACCAGCGGTGCCAGAATATTGATCACCGGCAAAAAGCTGATCACCACCGTGACTAGCGCGATGCCCAGAGTTCGCGGCAGCATATAGGCGATAATCTGCAGCTCGCGACAAAAGCTGCTCCAAGCGGTGGCAAGCAGCGCCGAAGTGGAGCTCTGTATTTCATCGCTGTCACCCCGCTCAAGAACAATTACCCGTTCCGCGATAATCCCGTAAAACGGCGAGCCGATTAAATTGGCGAGCAGGGTAAAGGTAAAGGCATAGATAATCAGTGCCAGCAGTGCAAACAGTAACCAGATAATCCATACCAGCCACTCTAGCCATGTTGGTACCGAGGCAATCAAAAAATTCAGCCAATCATTAACCCAGGCCGCAGCAAACCAAGTGGCTGCAGAAAAGAGAATTAGATTGATCGCTGTGGGAAAGATCACCAGCCAGCGAATCCGCCGATGCCAGAGTAATTTAAATCCTTCAATGATGACTGAAGGGGTGGTTAGAGGTGATACTGATGCAGTCATTGTTAATGAGACCCCAGATTCAAAATATTATTGCCCGCTATGATCAACTAGCAATTTTTACAGATACCAGAATAGCATCTATGCTTTGTTTAATTGGATTGAATTGACAGCCTTGGAGAAAGCAAATGAATAAAATTGGAAAGATTACGGCGACAATTGTTCTGTTGGTTATTGTGTTGATGGTGGTGGTTCTAACTAACTTGGATCGTGGTATCAAGACTGCAGTAGAAACTATTGGCCCTGAATTAACGGGGTCTGAAGTGACTCTCGATTCCGTAGAGCTGAGTCTTACCGATGCCAAAGGCAGTTTGTCAGGGCTGCGGGTGGGAAACCCCGAGGGTTTTGCCGCCGCCGATGCGTTTAAATTGGGTGTTATCAGTTTTGCCGTGGATCCAGAGTCATTGGCCGGCGACACCATAGTGGTGGACTCTCTGCGTATTGTGGCTCCGGAGATAACGATGGAACGCGCCGATGGGCGCAGTAATCTGGATCAGATTCAGGCCAATATTGCCGATTATTTGGGTGCCGATAGCAGTCAGGGAGGAACTGACGCCGAGGGTAAAAAGTTTATTATCCGTGACCTGAGAATTACCGATGCGGTGGTTCGCTACGCCATTCTTGGGGGCAAGGGTATCGATCTACAGCTACCGGATCTGCGGCTCACTGATTTAGGTGGCTCTGATGAAGAGAACAGCGGCGTCTCCGGCGCTGAGGCCGCGGCAGAAATTATTACTGCTATTGTCGGTGCGGCGGGCAAGGCCGCCAGTCAGTCCGGGGCAATTAAGGATATGGGCAAGTCTCTTGAAGACCAGCTCAAGGAAAAGGCCAGTGGGCTGAAAGGGCTGTTTGGTAAATAGAACGTTATTTCACGCTGCGTAGATTAGGAGCATTGGCGTTAATAGCCACTATAAAATGATTGGGCTATGAGGCCAGGGGATTAGAGACAAATGGATCTATTAGGCATCAACAACCTCTGGCTGTTTATCGTCTCCGGTATCATCTTAAATGTGCTGCCTGGGCCAGACTCGCTTTATATTATTGGTAGAACTGCCATGCAGGGCTTCCGCGCCGGGTCAGTCGCAGCTCTGGGTGTGGGAACAGGCACCATTTTTCATATTCTTATGGCAGCCTTTGGTCTCTCGGCAATCTTGGCCACCTCCGCCGCGGCCTTTACTCTGGTTAAAATGTTGGGTGCGATTTATTTGGTTTATATGGGGCTTTCGATGCTCTTTGGTCGTTCAGTCAAACAGACTGAAGACTCACTGCCATCAAACGCTATTCCCCTAGGCAAAATTTATTGTCAGGGATTTTTGACCAATCTGCTAAACCCAAAAGTCGCCTTATTCTTCTTGGCTTTTGTTCCGCAGTTTATTGATCCAACAGCCCAATATAAGGCGTTGTCTTTTATTCTGTTGGGGGTGATTTTTAATATTAATGGCATGCTGTGGTGCCATCTGCTGGCATTTTTGACTGCTGTGGGCAGTCGCCGTATACAGCAAAATCAAAATATTACAGGTTGGCTAACCAGACTGGGCGGGACATTATTTACCTACTTTGGTCTGCGCCTTGCCTTCACTGACCAGTAGCGCTTTTTAGTAGCACTTTTTAGTAGTACTTTGTTAACTGCACTTTAAGCCAGTGGTGCGCCCTCGTTGGGTTTGCGCAAGCTTACGCAGAGTGACGCATTATCCGTTGCTTCTGGCGATCCCAGTCACGCTCTTTATCGTCATTGCGCTTATCGAAATCTGCCTTGCCTTTGGCCAGGGCGATCTCAACTTTAATCAGATGAGTCTTCCAATACATCGCGGTGCAGACACAGGTGTGGCCCTTTTGATTGACCCCAGCTTCAAGCTTGTCCAGTTCCCGGCGATTGAGCAACAGTTTGCGTGAGCGAATCGGCTCGGTGACATAGTGAGTTGAAGCGGTTGGTAGCGGTGTGATATTCGTGCCAATCAGCCAAGCTTCGCCATTCTGCAGCAACACGTAGGTGTCGGTTAGATTGACCTTGCCTTCGCGCAGGCTCTTCACTTCCCAACCCATTAGAGAAATTCCCGCCTCAAATTTTTGCTCAAGAAAATAGTTGTGCTTCGCCTTCTTGTTGAGAGCGATAGTGCTGGATTGAGCTTTCGGTTTCTTTTTAGTCATAACTGCGGATTATACGTCTGCTGATCTATTTATCATAACCAAATGCGCAGCTAATAAGCGCTTTTTGATTAGGATCGTCTGGGGGATAGCGTTACAATCCAGAATCATTTTTTGGGGTAGTTTATGGGCTTACAGCAAAAAGGCATGCACGGAACTTGGACCAGTCGCTGGACCTTTATTATGGCCGCCACCGGTTCCGCGGTGGGCCTCGGCAATATGTGGAAGTTTCCCTATGTCGCTGGCAGTAACGGCGGCGGTGCATTTGTGCTTGCCTATATCGCCTGTATCTTATTAATTGGTGTTCCGGTGATGATGGCTGAAGTGGCTATTGGTCGTCGCGGACGCCAAAGTCCGATCAACTCCATGAGCGATATAGTTACCGAGAGCGGCGCACATCCGGCCTGGCGCAATATTGGTTGGTTGGGTGTTGTGGCGGGCATGTTAATTATTTCATTCTATGCAGTGATTGCCGGCTGGGCACTGGATTATATCTTTGCTATGGCCTCTGGCGAACTCCGTGGCGCGACCGGTGAGGTGGCGGCCGGGGTCTTCGGCAAGCTGTTGGCAGATCCGGCGCGACTGGTATTTTGGCAGAGCTTATTTCTGATGCTCTGTGTTGGTGTAGTGGTCGGTGGCGTCAAAAAAGGCCTCGGTGTTGCGGTGGAAATTTTAATGCCGCTGCTGTTTATTATGCTGCTGATACTGCTTGGCTTTAGCTTTTTTCGGGGTAATTTCCAAGCCGGTTGGAATTTTCTGTTTAGCTTTGATTTTGCCGCTCTGAGCGGTCGTGGCGTGCTGGAGGCAATGGGTCAGGCGTTCTTTACCCTGAGTATTGGTATGGGCGCGATCATGGCCTACGGTGCCTATATGCCGCAGAATGCCAATATAGGTAAAACCATTTTAACGGTTGCCTTCTTTGACAGTATGACGGCGATTATCTCCGGTTTGGTTATCTTCTCGATTGTCTTTGCTACCCCCGGCGTTGAACCCAGTGCCGGCCCCGGCTTGATGTTTATCAGCCTGCCGGTGGCCTTTGGCAATATGCCCGGCGGGCTACTGATCGGCTCGGTGTTCTTTGTGCTGGTCACCATCGCTGCTTGGAGTTCGGCTATTTCACTGCTCGAGCCGGCTGTAGCCTGGCTGATCGAAGCCAAAAATATGAATCGCGTGCAGGCCAACTTGCTGATCGCCGGCGGCACTTGGCTGCTGGGCCTAGGCAGCGTATTCTCGTTTAATATTTGGGCTAACTCAACGGTCGCCGGATTTACCTTCTTCGACTTTTTAGACTTCCTGACCTCCAATGTGATGTTGCCTCTGTCGGGCTTATTGATTGCGCTGTTTGTCGGCTATGTTATGAAAGATGAGTTTGTCGAGGATGAAATGCAGGGCACTTCGCCGTGGGTTATGCAGTGCTGGCGTTTAATGCTGAGGTATGTGGCGCCGGTGGCTATAGCCGCAGTCTTTGTGATGGGTATCTACGACAAGTTCTTTGCATAGGCCGCTTGAGAGATGAGGTTGTTGTGAATAAGGTTCAGCGTTCGGCACTGGTGATGTACTCGGATCAGGCAATGTTTGATCTGGTCAATGATGTGGCCAATTACCCGCAGTTTATGGATGGCTGTCAGAGCGCCGAGGTGTTTGAGCAGACTGATCAGCTGATGGTTGCGCGCCTCGACTTAAAGAAGGCGGGCGTTAAAACCAGCTTTATGACACGCAACAGTCTCAGTGCACCAAACCGCATTGAGATGAGCTTGGAAGATGGACCATTTAGGAGCCTGCGTGGGGTCTGGCAGTTTAAAGCCCTGACTCCAGAGGCCTGTAAAGTGAGCCTCGATTTGGAATTTGAATTTAACAGTATGGCGATGGGTATGGCAGCGTCAAAGCTATTCTCGAACATGGCAAATGATCTTGTAGATTCCCTTTGTCGCCGCGCTGATCAAGTATATGGGAAGACAGATGACCGACAGTAATATGATTGTGGTAGAGGTGGTTTATGGGCTGCCGGAGAAGCAGAAGTTAATTCAACTGAGTGTGGCTGTTGGCACCACAGCGCTGCAGGCGGCTGAGCAGTCTGGCATTGTCCAGAGCTTTCCCGAGATTGATCTGGGCAGCAGTAAGATGGGTATTTTCGCTCAGGTGCTGGGCACTAAGGGTTTGGCAGAGCCAGGTGAATATGTGTTGCAGGAGCGTGATCGGGTAGAAATTTATCGACCATTGATTGCCGATCCGAAAGAAGTGCGTCGTCGCCGTGCTGAGGAAGCAAAGCTTAAGAAAGAGCAGGCGGAGATTGAAGGCAAAGCCGTTTAGCTAGAGGGCTGTTTAGTTGGAAAGCCGTTCGGTTAGAAGGCTAATGTGATAGAAGGCTGTTTAGATGGAGAGCAGGCCGACCCGGTTTCAGATCGACCTGATCAACTTACTTGGCCTCGGGCTCCGCAGCAGGAGTCGGCATATAGTCACCGGTCATGCGCTCGAGCTTATCTTCCTGATCAAAGAAAATCGTCACCTGCTCCTGAGTTTCTTTGCCAGAGGGTGATTTGCGGCTGTAGAAATAATCCCAGCGTGTTTGGTTAAAGGTATCGGTTACCAGAGGAGTGCCAAGTACAAAGCGCACCTGAGACTTGGTCATACCTGGAAGCAATTTATCAATCATCTCCTGATCAACAATATTGCCTTGCTGGATGGCTACTTTGTGTACCCCAGGGAATTTGATCCAGCTGCAGCCGCTGGCCAGAAGCGTAAAACTTATTAAGCAAATCAGAACTATTCGCATTTGTGGGGTTCCCGTTGGTTAAGCGAACGGGGATAATACCCAAAGCGACAAGCATAGAGAAGGGCTAACAATGACTCTGGAAGATCAAGAACTAAAAAAAGCCGGACTCAAGGTGACATTACCGCGAGTAAAAATCCTGCAGATCCTCGAAAACTGTACCGATCGTCATATGACTGCCGAAGATATCTATCAGGCCTTGCGCGATTCTGATGGTGATGTGGGCATTGCCACGGTCTATCGTGTGCTCACTCAATTTGAGGCTGCCGGACTTGTTGAGCGCCACAACTTTGATAATGGCCCGGCGATTTACGAGATCGACCGCGGCGAACACCACGACCATATGGTCTGTACTGAGAGCGGCAAAGTGATTGAATTTCACGATGCCGAAATTGAGAGCCTGCAGGAACGAATTGCCGCAGACAAAGGTTATCAATTAGTGGGTCACAGCCTAGTACTCTATGTAAAGCCTAAAAATTCATGACCGGTTCCTTTCACTGCGATTTCTGAGATCGCACTTTTTTCATCGGAAAAAGAATTGTAAAAATAATGTCCGAGACTACTCTGAAACAAATCGAAAATTTCCTTAATGCTTGGGCCGATCTAATGTGGAGTACGCCCCTAGTGGTACTTCTGGTTGGCGGTGGGCTATTCTTTATGATTCGCTCACGCCTGCAGCCCTATCGCTATTTTGGCCATGCCATCGCGCTGCTGCGGGGCAAGTACAGTGATCCCAATGATCCGGGACATATTCCCCACTCGCAGGCTTTATCCACGGCGCTCTCTGGCACCATTGGTCTGGGCAATATTGCCGGCGTGGCGATTGCTATTAGTATCGGTGGTCCCGGCGCCGTGTTCTGGATGTGGGTCACGGCTATAGTCGGAGTGGCAACCAAGTTTTATACCGCATCACTGGCAGTGATGTTTCGCGGTCATGACTCTCTTGGAGCGCTGCGTGGTGGCCCCATGTATGTGATCACGGAGGGTATGGGCAAACGTTGGTATCCTCTGGCGGCACTGTTTGCAGTGGCCTGCCTGATCGGTGCGCTGCCACTTTTCCAAGCTAACCAATTTATTCAGTTACTGCGTGACAGTGTTGCGATTCCAGCGGGTTTAGCCACCAACGATCAGCACTTCACCTTTGATTTTTTCGCCAGCCTTACTCTGGCGGCATTAGTCACAATGGTTGTGGCGGGGCGGATTGAGCGTATTGGTCGTTTAACCGTGCGCTTGGTGCCGACCATGGTAATACTCTATCTGGGTATGACCTCAGTGATTCTGTTTAACTACGCCGCTGAGATACCGGCGGTGCTGTGGCTGATTGTTAGCGATGCCTTTACTGGCGAGGCCGCAGCCGGCGGCTCCGTAGGTGCGGTGATTATGATTGGCGTTCGTCGTGGAGCCTTTTCTAATGAGGCTGGCATAGGTACTGAGTCCCTAGCCCACGGTGCGGCAAAAACCCAAGAGCCGATTCGCGAAGGTATTGTCGCTATGGTGGGGCCGGTGATTGACACTTTGGTGGTCTGTACCTGTACCGCGCTGATTATTCTGTTGACCGGTGTCTGGCAGGCGGATTCTGGACTCGCCGGTGTGACCATGACAGCTCGTGCTATCGAACAGGTGTTTCCAGTTGCTGGCATCTATCTACTGCTGATTATGGTGGGCATGCTGAGCTTTAGCACTATGGTGAGCATGTGGTTCTATGGGGTTAAGTGTGCCGGATTTTTGTTCGGTGCCGAGCGCGAGCACTATTATACGCCGGTTTATATTAGCTTGATTGTGGTGGGGGCAGTGGTCTCGATGGACATTGTTAACGGTCTGATTTTGGCGGCTTATGCCACCATGGCTATCCCAACGATGATCTCAACGCTGATCTTGGCACCTAAAGTGAATGCGGCGGCGAAGAAGTATTTCGCTGAGCTGCACGCCAGAAAATAGCAAACTTGCCTCTTCTTTGTTTGATATAGGGGTTGCCGTCAGATCACGGCAACCTAACCACTAAGCTAGTTTTTAATCTAGCTTAGAGCAGCTTTTCAATATCCGCAGCAATGTCTTTAGGCTTGCGAATCGGTGCATAGCGCTTCACTACCTGACCTTCTCGACCGACTAAAAACTTGGTGAAGTTCCACTTAATCTTGCTGTTGAGCAGGCCGCCGGCCTGACTTTTGAGGTGGGTGTAAAGTGCGTGCTGCTCTGGGCCATTGACATCAATTTTGCCCATAACTGGAAAGCTAAGGCCAAAGTTGATCTGGCAAAATTCTTGAACCTCGGCATTGCTGCCAGGCTCTTGGCCGCCAAACTGATTACAGGGCAGGGCCAGTACAACAAAGTCTCGTTCACTGTATTGGTCATAGAGTTCCTGCAGCTGGGTGTACTGGGGCGTAAATCCGCACTTGCTGGCGGTATTGACGATGAGCATTACTTTGCCGCGATAGTCTTCTAGGGAAACAGCGTTGCCGCTGCTATCTGCGACAGTAAAGTCATAAATTGATTGATCGTTAGCCATAAGTTGTATTTCTCTCTGTTTTGTTTTTATTATTAAATCGTCTGCAGGCTATTTAAAAGAGTGCTCGGGCCCGGGGAAAATTCCGCTGCGCACGGCGTTGCCATAGGCGGTGATGGCATCTTGAATGCTTGCTTCCTGTTCAAGAAAATTTTTCGAGAAGCGCGGCAGGCGCTGTGAGATACCCAGCATATCGTGAAGTACCAACACCTGAGCATCGGTATCCGGCCCAGCGCCAATACCGATAACCGGAATGGTCAGGGCTTCGGAGAGCTGCTTGCCCAGTGCTGAGGGTACGCATTCCACAACGATTAGTTCGGCACCGGCTTCTTCCAGTGCCTGAGCATCGGCAATCATCTGTTCTGCTGCTTGATCCTCTTTACCCTGCACTTTATAGCCGCCGAGTTTATGCACCGACTGGGGGGTTAGTCCCACATGACCACAGACGGGAATACCCCGTTCACTGAGTAGATAAACCGTATCTGCGAGCCAAGCACCACCTTCAAGTTTCACCATCTGCGCGCCCGCCTGCATCAAAATGGCGGCATTATCTAGGGCCTGAACTTCTGTGGCGTAAGACATAAACGGCATATCGGTCATGAGCAGTGCGCGGTTATTGCCCCGCTTTACCGCTGCGGTGTGGTAGGCCATATCATCGATGGTGACTGGCAATGTGCTGTCACAGCCCTGAATAACATTGCCCAGTGAATCACCCACCAAGACCACTTCAATCGCGGCATTCTCAATCAATTTTGAGAAGGTGAAATCATAGGCCGTGATCACGGCGAATTTCTCCCCCGCGTCTTTCATTGCTGCAAGATTGTTAATGGTTGTTGTTTTCATAGTCTTTTAGTCACAGTTCTGTTTGTGTCTCGAGGGCGAGATTATAGCGCTTTTACTGAAGTGGGTGAGGATTGTAGTAATGTCGCCCAGAACTAATTTGTACCATGTACCCCACCAAGTTTTGATAGTCCCGATCACTTTTTGCCAAATTGATGGCTTCGGTGTTGACGATTAACAGGGACGTATCGTCGTAATAATAGAAAAATTGGGTGTAGGCGTCATTCAGTTGCTGCAGATAACTGAGTTCGATAGCCTGTTCGCTGGGAGTGCCGCAGAGCTTTACACGATCGTAGAGCGTCTCGGTGGGAGCCTGCAGATAGTCCACCATGTCGGGTTTTGGCAGGTCGCTAATAATACTGTCGTAGACTGTCTGATAGAGGAGCTACTCATCGTCATCCAGGGTTATCTTGGCAAACCGTGGATCTTTTTCAATTAAAAAGTTGGCAATCCGCACCTGCTGGAAAATATCCCCTTGGCGCAGTTCCTGCAGCTTGCGCATACGTTGAAAGAGAAAAAACAATTGTGTGGGCAGAGCGTTGCTGCGACGGTCTAGATAAAAGCGCTCGAGAAAGGGATTCTCTTCGGTGTCTTCAAGCAGTATTTCATAGTTAAAAGAGTGGGCGAGGCGCTTTGCTAAAGTCGTCTTACCGATACCGATTGGCCATTCTATAGTAATGTATTGAGGGATTGAGGCGCTAGTCAGGTCGCAATCAAATTCACTGAGAATTGTCTGTTCCACATTGCTCTCCGATAGTCAGTGAATAAATTCTTTGGCTTTTTAATTAAGAGCTTTTTAATTAAGGGCTTTTTAGTTTTGTACTTTCTAATCTTCACTAGACTCTATTTTGACGATGCCTTGCTGAGAGCAGTTTGCCAATAGTTGGGCGACAGTTTCTCCACTGGGCAGGGTTAACTGAGGATTGAGATCGGCGAGGGGAACCAGAACAAATGCCCGCTCGCCAATACGCGGGTGAGGAATGATCAGTCGCTCACTATCCATCAGCAAGTTATCGTAGAACAGAATATCCAAATCTAGAGTCCGCGGTCCCCAGTGAATGCTGCGCACTCGATTTTGTTGCTGCTCTATAGCTTGCAGGGCATCGAGCAGAGCCAGTGGCGATAGATCGGTACTGAGTTCTGCTGCGGCATTGATGAAGTCCGGTTGCTGTGGGCCAATCGGCGCAGTTTGGTAGCGACTTGATAGGGCGGTCAGTTCCATATCCGGCTGTTGCGTAATAGCCTCAAGGGCACTGTCTAGCTGGCCGTGAGGACTGTCCATGTTACTGCCGAGGGCAATATAGACTACAGCCATTACTGCGCAGGATCTGCTGTGGGCTTGGGGCTATTGCGGCGACGGCGGCGTTTTTTCGGTCTGCGGTCAGTCTTCATGACCTCGTCTGCCATAGTCTGACGGCTTTCCTGATTGGCTTCCTGATAGTTTGTCCACCAATCACCAAGACCATCGAGATCTTCCCCGGCCTGTTCCCGCAGCAAGACGAAATCATAGGCCGCTCGGAAGCGCGGGTGCTCAGCGAGTCGCTGGGCGCGATTACCACCCCGTCGTCGCAGGTGCAGCTGTAAGTCCCAGATCTCACGCATTGGAATACTAAAGCGCTTAGGGATAGCCGTGACCGGAATTTGGTTGAGAATGATTTCCCCCGCTGCCTTACTCAGGGCATAGGGTGGCGAGTTGCCATTTTTCTCAAAATTGCTCGCCAATCTTTGTACCGCAGGCCACAACAGGGCAGCGTAAATAAACGCTGGGGTAACTCGCTGTGAGGAGCGAATGCGTTTATCGGTATTGATCAGCGCCTGAGATGCCAGCTTCATGGGTGTACCCTGACGATCGTTGAGCATAGGTGCCAACTGCGGAACTATATAGTCAAACAGGCCGTACTCGACCAACAGATTAAAAGTGTCTAGGCCTTGGCCACTCATAAACAGTTTTAGCGTTTCGTCAAACAGTCGCGGTGAGGACACCTGTTGCAGATCGGCGGCCCGGTGTTTCATTGGATTGGCCGTTGCGGATTCGATACTAAAGCCAAGCTTTGCAGCGAACCGTGCAACCCGCAGCAGACGCACTGGATCTTCGCGAAAACGCGTTTCCGGATCGCCAATAATGCGGATAACTTTGGCATCCATATCATCTATGCCATTGGTGAAGTCATGGATGCTATTGGTGCTGGGATCGTAATAAAGCGCGTTGACGGTGAGGTCGCGGCGCGAGGCATCCTCTTCCACAGTACCAAAGACATTGTCTCTTGTGAGCATACCGCTGTCGGTCTGCTGACGACGATTTTTGCTGGTCGACTGGCTGCTATTAGATCTGAAGGTAGTGACTTCAATAATTTCGCGGCTGAACTGCACATGGACGATTTGAAAGCGTCGGCCAATAATGCGTGAGCGGCGGAACAGTTCTTTGACTTCCCAGGGCTTGGCACTGGTAGCAACATCAAAGTCTTTGGGTTTTAAACCGATCAGCAGGTCGCGGACACAGCCGCCCACCACATAGGCTTCAAAGCCGGCTTTTTGTAAAACATCGACTACCTTGAAGGCGTCGCGATTGATCATATCCGGCGAGAGACAGTGCTGACCATCGCCGAAAACAAGCGGGCCAGAGGCACTTTTTGAGGATTTATCTCGTTGGAAAAACTTACTTATGCGTTTCAGCATTAAGTGATTGCCGATTAGGTTATTGTTAGAACTATGAGTTTAACAGAGGAAACATCTCGGCGGGAGACTAAAGCGACCTTTGATCGCAGTTAGTCGCCCAGAGACTCATCGGTCTTTTTGCGGCTGATACCCAGTTTATGGCGTCGCTCCCAGAGGCTTTTGCGACTGATGCCGAGCTTCTTTGCTAGATCTGTCTCGCTCATATTTTCTTGGTTCTCGAGCACAAAGCGGGTGAAGTAGTCTGCCAGTGACAGACCTGCGGGAGCATCATAATTTTGGGCAGTGCTCTGCTCCTGCGATCGAGTGCTGACAGCTCTGGGTATTTCCTCGGAAGTTGAGGGTTGCTCGGCAAATCCAATCAGCTCAGCGTCTATAGGCTCTTCTGGAGAGGCCATAATCACTGCCTGTTGCAGGCAGTTTTTAAGCTGCCGCAGATTACCAGGCCACTGATAATTGGCCAGTGCCTCTGTTGCCTCTGGAGTTAATCCTGAGCTGGCATCATCAAAGTGCCCAAGGATCGCCTGCGCAATAGTCGGGATATCAGCGCTGCGCTGACGGAGTGTTGGCATGGGGATGCTGATCACATCAATCTCGTAGTAGAGGTCTTTGCGGAATAGATTGGCCTGACAGAGTTTTTCCAGATCCTGGTCCGAGGAGCAAATAAAGCGACATTGACTGGTTTGCATTGCTCTGAGTAAAAGCGGCTGCAGTGGCAGGGCTAACTCAGCAATATTCTTTAGAAAAATGGTCGCGCTTGGCTTGCATCCCTCGAGTTGATTGACCAATTCAGTCTCTTTAAGACCGGCGCAGTTAATACTGATAAAGGCTTTTCGGGTGGATTTCCTACCCCTGTGAATGGCCATTGCCAGAGCTGATTTGCCACTGCCGGTTTCCCCGTGAATCAGTATTGGCAGATCGGAGGCGGCGACTTTTGGAATCACCCGAGTAACTTTTTTAATCGCTTCACTGCACCCCAGTAGCGCGATATCCCCCATTGTCTTTGCCGCTATAGCTCGGTGCTTTGAGGCACTGAGAATTCGCCGCACAGAGAGCAGCATCTCATCGTGATCAAAGGGTTTAGAGATATAGTCCACCGCGCCCTGACGCATGGTGTCTACTGCCGAGCGCAGGCTGGCATAACTGGTCATAATCAGAACCGGCACTGGGTCGACCATTTCAATAAGATCGGTGCCAAGCTGTCCCGGCAGACGCAGGTCGCTAATGACCAGGGCGAAATTATTGAAGTCAAAGCTGTCAGCTGCGGCTTTTATGCTTACTGCATCGCTGACTTGGTAATCGTGACGCTCGAGCAACTTGCGCAGAGATGCGCGAATAATTTCTTCGTCTTCGACGATCAGAATTTGATCTCTGTGGGGGGCGTTGCTCATAGCTGTATTGCTTGTTTTCGAGAATGACTCATATTGTTACCTTGAAGCACTGCCGATACAAGTGACAGTGATTGTTCGATCGCGGTTAATTCTCATCGCGATCAAAGGACAGCTCTGCGGTGGTACCCCGGTCACTGTTGATTGCAGGACTTGAAAGATTGATTTCACCGCCAAGGTTTTTCACTAGATTGAATACCATCCATAGCCCCAGGCCCGTGCCTTGCCCCGGCTCTTTTGAGGTGACAAAGGGTTCGAAGAGCTGATTTTTGATCGGCTCAGCAATTCCGCTGCCCTGATCACTGATCATGATTCTCAATTTTTTGCCATCGGGATGACAGCTAATCTCGATGGGACTTTCGTCCGTGGTGGCATCCCGGGCATTGCCCAGCAGGTTAAGAAAGATCTGCACCAACTGGCGATGGTCGCTGATTATTTGTATATCGGGATCCACCCGGCAGACAAACTGTTCCTTGGGTTGTTCCTTGGCCAGGCTGAGTATCTGAATCGCTTCTTCTGCAGCAAAGCTCACTGATACTGGCTGCAGTTGATCATGGTAGGTTTGCTCGCCACGGGAGAAGTTGATCAGCGACTGTACGATTGTGCTGATGCGATCGGTCTGGGAGAGAATCAACTCTGCGGAGGTTTCAATTTCTGCGGCTTCGGTTTCATGCTGCAAGTTCTGGGCGATACAGGCAATTCCAGTCACCGGGTTGCCAATTTCATGGGCGACTCCGGCGGCTAGGCGTCCCACGGATGCCAAGCGTTCATTGTTGATATAATTGCGCACTAACATAACCGATTTGGTTTGGTCTTCCACCAGTAGTATTAAGTCATCATCGGCACTCATCGCGGTGGATTTTTGTAGACCAAACCACTGGGTTTTCCCCGCTACTTCGAGTTCTACATTGTCTTTTCCAGTGCTAGCTTCCTGCAAGAACTCGCCGATAGCGGAGTGCCAGGGTTCGGGCAGATCACCGATTAGACTACCGGCAACAGTCTCACCGTCGATGCCGGTGTAGCGCGCCATAGTGCTGTTCCATTTGATAATCTCGCCGCTCTGTCCCAGAGCAATAATGCCAATCGGCAAGTTATCGAGAATTTCCCGGTGGTGCATGCGCAGCTTATTCAGTTCACTGGCGATACCGGTAAGGCGATCTCCTTCGATGGCCAGCACCGATTCGATAAGATAGATATCGTCTGGCTCAGCACGGGTTGGAGTCAGTAGGGGCAGCGTCTCTTCCATCATTTGATAGGCGGCCAAGACACCAAAATTGAGTGTCAGTGAAGAGTAGAGACTATCGCGCAGTTTGCGCAGCGCGGCAGGTCGAGTTTCGCTGGGCTCAAGATCGAGTTTGTTCAGTGCTCGTTCGATCTCTCTATCGGCTTCGCTGCCGAGTAATCTGCGCAGACTCACTAGCATCTGCTCAACCGAATTGTGGCTGAGCTGAACACGGGCGGGAATATAGATATTGTCCACCATACAGAGTCTGGCAAAGGACTGCTGCTCTTTGTCCATTGGGCCGAGGATAGAAAAAATCGTGCACAGCAAGATATTGACCATCAACGCTTCAAAGGCCCAGGCCTGCCAATTTTCCATGCCAAAGGTAAACACTCTATCCAGTCCCGGCGGCTGCCAGCTCCAGTCGCCAAATAGCATGGGCAGGGCCAGTGTCACCAACCATACTGAGATTCCCCCAAGTAATCCGGCAATCACGCCATTGCGATTGATTTTTGGCAGATAGATGGCAGCCAGCATGGCCGGTGTTAACTGAGCTAGTCCGGAGAAACCCACAAGGTAAAGGTCGGTGATACTGCGTGCTTTGATTATATTGCTGAGCACCGCGCAGAGGACAATAAGGCCAGCTGAAATAACCAGCAGGCGCAAATTAATCCAGCGGTTTAAATGGGTTTGCTGGTGCAGTGCTTTAGTCGGCAAAACAAAACTATTGAGTACCATTTTGGCAAGCATGGTGGACATATTGCACAGCAGACCAATGGCCACCAGCACAACACTGGCGACACTAAGGCCTGCGACCACTGGATGTTGGATGAGGGTGGGAATGGCAAATAGATAGTTTTGCAGTGGCGATGCGGACTGCACTGCAATTCCAGACCAGAGCAGCGGGAAGATGGTAATGCTGGCTACTAGCATCAACAACGGATAGGCCCAGGCGCTTATCCCAAACTGGTTATCCGAAATATGCTCCGAGATCACAATGCTGAAGTTGACCGGCAGAGCGAAGCTAGCGGCGAGAAAAATAACAAATAGGCTGTAGGAGGAATCCATGCGCTGAACGATCAGCCGCTGGCCGCTGCTGACAACCCATTGGTTCATTTCGCCGACACTGCCAAAAATCGATTCCACTGAGACTAGGGCCGAGGTTACCAGTGCAGACAAGAGTAAAAATCCCGCTGCCGCCATTACCCAGCGCAGACTGCGGGCCATACCCTGCTTAATGGCGTTCCAGTTGATGATGACAATGGTGCTGACAATAACCAGTCTAAATAACCATTGGTTGCTGTCGAAGAGAAATTCATAGGCTGAAGAGAGAGCTAGAAATTGCGCCAGAAACAGTGGGATGGAAACAATAATTAGGCTGCTACAGGCAACCGCAGCGACCACTTTGCCGCGAAAACGAAAGGTTAAAAAGTCCACCAGTGAGGCAAAGCGAATAATTTCATTGAGCCTGCGGATAGGGTAAAAAAGCAGTGGCGAGAAGAGAAACACCATAGTGAAAGCAAATAGTGCCAAGACCACGCTAAAGCCATAGCGACCGGCCATTTCGATGGTGCCGGTGGCCAATAGCACACCAGTACCAGCAAAAAGAGCCAGTACCAAGATTAGATTTTGGCTAATGGCACCGCCATATGCCGCCAACAGGTAGGCACCCAGCGTACTGGCAAGAGCGAAGCCAATGGCGATGATGGCGATATCAAGACTCATTGAATTTCCTGTGGCGCTGCAGGATATAAGCGGCGAAAACAATCAGCGCCCAGACCACAAAAGGTCTAAACCAGCTGCCCTCAGGTTCCACCGCCCATCGCGATGCCAGAGGCACTACAACGCTGCTGAGGAAGATTAAAACCGCCACTAATCGGTAGTTGAACATTTGCGTGCTCGATAATAAGACTTATGAGTAAGTTGACCGCGATGGTATGCAAGCTTGACTGGCAAAGCAAACTGGCTATTGGTAAAGCGCACTACTCGTTTCTAAGACTCAGGCCGCGTCCGGCGCAGAGATCTCCCCTATCTTGGGGATGCTAGCCATTGACCAGTTGGCGATGGCCCAGCTGAGAATCGTTTCTTTTGACTCAGTTTGCAGCTCCACCAAGGGCGCCTGTTGCAGCCACTGGAGAGCTGCCCAGAGGTTGGTGGATTCATGTCCGGGAACTAGGGCTGGCGCGTGATTTTGTTTGCTGAGCTTTTGCCCTTGGCTGTTTACTGCCAGAGGCAGATGGCCATGCTGTATTGCTGCAAGCTGCTCAGCACTGGCACCCAGACAACGCTGCAGATAGAGCTGCCTCGGGGTCGAACTCAGCAGGTCGGCGCCGCGAACAATATGGCTGATATTTTGAAATTGATCATCCACCGCGACCGCAAGTTGGTAAGAGAACAGTCCATCCCGGCGCTTGATCACAAAATCGCCAACCTCAGAGGCTAGGTTCTGTTGATAACCGCCCATAATCAGATCATCAAAAGCAATTATTGCGTCACTTTTATCTTGAGGTAGGCGCAGGCGAACAGCTGAATCGCCGCTCACTTGGCGCTGACGACAGTGGCCATCATATATGCCGCCTAGCTCTGCAACCCGTTGCCGGTTGCAGTCACAGTTGTAGGTCAGGCCGTTGTTATCTAATTGCGCCAATGCCCTGTTATAGGCATCGCTGCGCTGACTTTGATAGAGCAGGTCGCCATCCCAAAGCAGGCCGTGGGATTCGAGCTGTTTGAGAATCATGGTGGTGGAGCCAGGGATTTCCCGAGGGGGATCTATATCTTCGATTCTGACGAGCCACTGGCCCGAGTGATGTCGAGCATCAAGATAGCTGGCTAGGGCACAGACTAAGGAACCAAAGTGGAGAGGCCCAGTGGGCGAGGGTGCAAAGCGGCCGATATAGGCTAAGGGTTCCATTGATTAACCCGGTTCAGTCTGCTGACCATCTAGTGATTGATCAGCAGCTGAGCCGACAGCTAGTTAGCCGCCGGTGATCTGTTTCTCTTTTATTTCATCGAGAGTTTTGCAGTCGACACAGAGATCGGCTGTAGGACGCGCTTCGAGACGGCGAATACCGATATCGACACCGCACTGATCGCAGAAGCCGTAGTCGTCTTCTTCAACACGTACCAATGTTTTGTCGATCTTCTTGATCAGCTTGCGCTCGCGGTCGCGGGTGCGCAGTTCAAGACTGAATTCTTCTTCTTGAGTAGCGCGGTCGGCAGGATCGGGAAAGTTCGCTGCTTCGTCTTTCATGTGCATTACAGTGCGATCCACTTCTTCCATCAACTCACGGCGCCATGCCTTGAGGATAGCTTTAAAGTGTTCACGCTGCTTTTCATTCATGTACTCTTCATTCTTCTTCTCCACATAGGGAGAGAGACCATGAAGGGTTGCCGATCCAGCGGTAACTGTCTTAGCTTTCGTTTTTGCTGTTGCCATCTCTAAAGTCCACAGTTAAATTTCAGACCCCAAAATACAGGACGTGCGTTTATAGAGATATTGAACCAATTTTTCAAGTGAAATCTGTATTTGGTCAGTATAAATATCTTTTTATCCACATCCGGGGTCTATTAAACGACACATAAGCGGCACATTGGTGCACATGCACTATATTAAGTTGCTGTAAGCATAAGGATTACAGGGACTGAAAATTTTTTACACCTTCTATTAATAACATAAACCGTTAATATTGCCACTCTACTGATGAAAAATAATGATTCGATGAATATAAGTCCTGCCCTGCTAAAGGGTACTTTTATCAAGCGCTATAAACGCTTCTTTTCCGATATCTGCACTGCCGAAGGCGATATAATTACAGTGCACTGTCCGAATACCGGTTCAATGAAAAACTGTCAGGTGGAAGGCTCTCCCTGTTGGTACTCGCTGTCGGATAACCCCAAGCGCAAGTTGGCCGGCACCCTCGAGATTGTGACCACTGCCTTTGGCAATTTGGCGGGGGTGAATACCGGTCGGCCCAATCATCTGGTGCGAGAGGCGATTGAGAAAGATCTGATTCCGCAGTTGCGCGGTTACAGCCGCCTGCGCACTGAGGTTCGCTATGGCGAGGAGAAAAGTCGCATCGATCTCTTGCTTGAGGGCAATAGCAGCGATGAGGGCCGTAGCTGTTACATCGAGGTGAAAAATGTCACCTTAGACTGCGGTGACGGCCGCGCTCAGTTTCCCGATTCAGTGACCACCCGTGGCAGCAAACATCTTCGTGAGCTAATGGCTATGGTGGCTGCGGGCCATCGTGCTGTGCTGTTTTTCGCTGTGCAATTGAGCGCTGTTAAAGAGGTCTCGGTCGCGGATCATATTGATCCTGTTTATGCTGAGACCCTGAAAGTGGCCATTGCCGCCGGAGTCGAGGTGATTGTCTGGCAGGCGGATATGACGGATAGCTCCATTAGCCTGCAGCGGCCCTTAAAGAGCAGCTTTTAACACTAGCACTCTAGTCGAGATCTCGCAGGGCGGCTTCGCGGAGATTGATCAATCGCGCCGGCAGAGGCTGATCAGCGGCAATAAAATATTGATCGCCGTCCTGTTTGAGGGCTATCCGTGAGAGATGATCGCTGACACAGGGTCCGGCTATACATTCGCCACTGTCAATTTGAAACAGCGCGCCGTGGGCTGAGCATTGCAGCAACGCTCCATCTAAGTCGAGAAACTTCCCCGGCATCCAGTTCAGTGGAATGCCCATATGCGGGCAGCTGTTCCAATAGGCGTGGAGTTGATTGTCCTGCCTGATAGCAAAGAGCTTTCGCTCATCAATCTCCAGTTCAATGCTCTGTAACTCTTCGAGATCACCAAGGCGGCAGAGAAAGTAATCTCGCTCAACCAGCTGTTGCTGATTATTGTCCAAAGCGCAGTGCCTCGATTCGTTCTTCAAGTGGTGGGTGAGACATAAACAGTCTCGAGGGTCGCTTTTTCCACCCTGAGGAGATACCAAAGGCGGTCATGGTATCGGGCATCTGATTTTCCACTTGGGCCGCGGTCTCCTGCTGCAATCTTTGCAGGGCTTTGATCATAGCGCCGCGTCCAGCCAGTGAGGCACCTGCGGCATCGGCGTGAAACTCACGGCGGCGAGAGAACCACAGGACGATGGTTGAGGCGAGAATGGCGAGAAAAATTTCCGCAATAATCGTAGTGATCCAATAACCTATGCCCAGCCCCCGTTGATTTTTCAGCACTACACGATCGACAAAGAAGCCGATCAGGCGGGCAAAGAACATCACAAAGGTGTTGACCACCCCCTGAACTAAACTCAGGGTAATCATATCGCCGTTGGCCACGTGACCTATTTCATGGGCAAGCACTGCGCGGGCCTCATCGCGATCAAAGCGTGCCAGCAGTCCGGCACTAACAGCTACCAATGCCTTGTTGCGATTCCAGCCGGTGGCAAAGGCATTTGACTGCTGGGCCGGGAAGATACCCACCTCCGGCATACCTATATCGGCTTTCTTGGCCAGCTCGGCCACGGTAGTCATCAACCAGCGTTCCTGCTCAGTCTCAGGCTGCTGAATAATTTTTGTCTTGGTGGACATCTTGGCCATAAATTTCGACAGTAGCAGAGAGATAAAGGAGCCGATAAATCCAAACACTGCGCAGAATATCAACAGTGAGGTTAAGTTGAGATCAACGCCGTTGTCGGCGAGTATGCTGTTGACCCCAAGCAGGCTCAGGGAGATGCCGGCAACAATAATAATTGCCAGATTGGTTAGCAAAAACAAACCTATCCTTAACATGTGAAGTTCCTCTTTAAATGACTGTTGGCTAAACGACCTGTAAGGCTATATTTAAGGTCAAAGCCCCAGATTTCAATGTTGCTCGGCATTTTATGTCAAAGTGCATGAACAAAGTACTGTCTCGGAGAGCAAATGGACCTTTACTTATAGGCTGCCCCACAGGTATAAACGCTGTTATGCAAGATCATCTCAAGATAGACACAGAGCGCCTCACCGGCAGCACCGAGAGTCATTTAGTGAAATGGCCGGACCCAGCGTCTGCTGGCAATAAACTGATGGTCCACGGAGCCGTTCTGGAGCCCCTGACTGTTCTCTGTGAGCAAGCGGCGCAACAGGGATTTGATCTGCGACTCTGCAGTAGCTTCCGCAGCTTTGATCGGCAGTTAAAAATTTGGAACGATAAGATTATTGGATTGCGTCCGGTTTACGATGATAGCGGGGCGCGTTTGGATTTAACCCAGCTCACTGAATGGCAGCAGGTTCAGGCAATAATGCGCTGGTCTGCTCTGCCCGGTGCTTCACGCCATCACTGGGGAACAGATTTTGATATCTATGATGCCTCCGCAGTGGATGCCAGGTATCAGATTCAGCTGGTGCCAGAAGAAGTTGAGGGCGACGGAGTGTTCGCGCCACTGCATGATTGGCTGGATGCTTCAGTATTAGCGAGTTGTGATTTTTACCGTCCCTATGCTGAGGATCGCGGCGGGATTGCTCCGGAGCGCTGGCATATTAGCTATCGACCTGTGGCGGATATCTACGGGGCACAGTTGACCGTTGAGGTTCTCGCTGAGCGACTGGCTAGTGCAGAAATTCTTCACCGAGAGACTGTGCTGGCGCATCTGGATGAGCTTTTTCAACGCTATATTTTGGTTGAGAACTAAAACAAGAATAGGAAATGCAATAAATGACTGCAAACGACCCACTGTGGGACAGAATATGCACTGAGGCCCGGGATACGGTCTCTCAGGAGCCTTTGATGAGTGGTTTCTTTGATGCCGCGATTCTGTGCCACGAAAGTTTGCAGCAGGCGCTGTGCTTTAATCTGTCTCAGCAACTGCATAGTTCGGTGATGTCTGCCGCTGCTGTTGCCGAGGTCCTGGCTGAGGCAATGGATAAAGACGACTCGATCTGTGATGCGGCTCGTATCGACATCCATGCCTGTTTCGATCGCGATCCTGCCTGCGACAACCATTTTATGCCTATACTTTATTTTAAGGGTTTTCAGGCTTTGCAGCTCTACCGAGTTTCCCATTGGCTGTGGCTTCAAGGGCGCAATCATCTGGCGCTTTATCTGCAGAGCCAAATATCCGAGGTGTTTGCTGTGGATATTCATCCGGGCGCCAAAATCGGCAGCGGCATTATGATCGACCACGCCACCGGGCTGGTGATTGGCGAAACCTCGATTGTCGGCGACGATGTGTCGATTTTACATTCGGTGACCCTCGGCGGCAGTGGCTGCATTAAAGGCAGTCGCCACCCAACCATTGGCAAAGGTGTGATGATTTCTGCCGGTGCTAAGATCCTCGGCAATGTCTCGGTGGGGGATGGAGTAAAAATTGGTGCGGGTAGTTTGGTGCTTGAGTCAGTGCCGGCTCATGTCACCGTAGCAGGCGTGCCCGCCAAAATTGTCGGCGCGCCGAGAGAGGCATCACCGGCTTTGGAGATGGATCAGTATCTCAGGTAGCTGTGAGCCGTTGCAGCCTAACTAGGAGGTTGAATAATGACCGACAAGGATTTGTCTAAAAGTCAGGTCGATAAGCCGGCTAAAGCTGATGCCTTTGATTTGGTGTTCCGTGGGGAGATTGCCCAAGGGAGTGATATTGAAGAGGTTAAACAGCGAGTTGCGGCGAGTTTTAATCTCGACTCCGTTGCGGCAGATCAGCTCTTTTCAGGCTCTGCAGTTCGCCTTAAGCGCGGGGTCGATAGCACCACCGCCGAACGTATTCTCCAGCGCCTTAATGATGCCGGCGCGATCGCCAAGATAGTCCCCAGTTTATCGCAGCCTGAGAGCCAAGAGCAGGATAGTAGTCAGGCTAAGGCTAAGAGTCAGGATCTCCTATCCCTTGCGCCCCTCGGGAGTAATTTTGTGGATAAGGATGAAAAGCTGGAGGGTCAATCCGCAGAAACTAAAAAGCGCCTGTTACTGTCCCTTGATCATCTCAGCTTGGAACCGATCGGTACCGATATGGTTAAACAAGCGGAAGCTCCTGTGATAAAAGCTCCGGCTGTGGATACCTCTAAATTCTCTCTGGAGTAATTGGGTTAGTTCAGTAGAGCAATGTTTGGGGGTGGGCGGCGCTTGGCGAGCAGCGCCTAGAGGCAGATAGTTGCAAGGTGCTGAATCTGCTTCTCGAGCAGCAGTTGACGTCCTTCAGGGAAGCCCTGCAGGACAAAACAATTTTCTCTAAAGGGCAAAAAGCGCGCAATCGATGAAAGCTGCTCAATATCAAACTCTGTAGACTGAACTGCAATAGCTCCTTTCTCAAGCTCTGCCGCCAGCTCTATTGTCGCGGCCTTTAGCTTGTCGAGACCCTCATGATGACGAAACAGAGGGGCCGAAGCAATATTGTTGCTACACAGCGCCCAGCATATTTCCAGTTCAATGCCGAGATCTTCAGAGAGGCGCTCAAGCACCTGTTGCAAGGAATAAATTGCCATCAGACATATTAGCAAATGCTGCTTCGACACCTGAGTCGAGCGGATATAGAAGTTGATACTGCCGCTGCCGCCTTCGATGCGCTGGCCAGCGTAGAGTTCCAGTGTCCGCAATGTGCAGTAATCAATTTTTTCAAATAACTGGGTTAGGTTCTGTCGGTTGAGCTGGCCCTCGAGGCGGTGGCGGTTTTTGATTGTTGCGGTAATCAGTGAGCAGTAATAGCCGGTGTCAGACAGCCCCTCATCGCTGCTTTTTGATAGCAGTGGCTGCAGGCGCAGTTCCAGCGAGGCCATTTCATCATCGAGGCTCTCAGAGCTACCGGGCAAGCGATTGGTCAGCAGTCGCAGACGTCGTGATAGCTGTTCGGCGAAGCGATAGCAGCCGTAGGTGCTGAGCAGCGTAAACACCGCCCAGAGCAGTAACCAGTTGCTCAGCAGCTGGCTGTAACGCTGTTCGATAGGCTGGCTATCGACGCTGATAATGACTTTGCCGGCCTGAGTGTCCTGAAGGGCGATATTGCGATCGAAGCTCACGGCGATGGCGCTGTCCGGTGCCGGCTTTTTACTCTGGGCCACCAGTTGACCGCCGATATCATAGACGCTGGCATCGAGTATGGTTTTATCTTCGGTAACTTTTTGCAGGGCGACCTGAATACTGATGCTGTCGCCGTTAAAAAGTGGACCGCGAACCAGTTCGACCAACTGGTTGATTGTCAGCTCGCCTTTTTCTTGCAGAGTTTCCTGGCTTAACTGATCGGCGTGACTAGAGAGTAGCGCCCAGCTCAGTACGCCTAAAATCAGACAGAGGGAGAGCACCAGTGCAGGCAGTTTTTTAGCCAGAGAGTATTGGCGGTGCATCCCGAAGTCCTTAAAAGAGCCTAATTGAAATTTAATTGCTGCGCATTCTATCCTATTGCTCAGGCTTTTATATAATAGCGCCCTCAAAATAACTATGGCCACAATCTGTGAAAGATATATTTCTGATAAATGTATGGGGGCAAGACAAGCCAGGCGTCACTCGCGTTGTTACCGAAGTGCTGTCGAACTTTGAGGTCACCGTGCTGGATATTGGCCAAGCGGTTATTCACGATCAGCTGAATCTGGGAATCCTTGCGGCAGTGCCGCGCAGTGAGGATTCGGAGGCGCTGATCGAGGCGGTGCAAAATAGTTTGCTGGCGCTGGAGATGCAGGTGATGTTCTCGCCGATTACTGAACAGCGCTACAAGCAGTGGGTCGGGCAGCAGGGCAAGGCACGGTACATCGTGACGTTGCTGGCACGCAAAATTGAGCCTGAGCATTTGGCGGCGGTGGCCACAGTGACCAGTGAATATGGGCTCAATATTGATAAGATTCTGCGTCTCTCCGGACGTATGGAGCTAGATGAAAGCGAGCAGTTGGGGCGCGCCTGTGTGGAGTTTTCTGTGCGCGGTGAACCCAAGGATGCGGTGCAGTTTAAGAGTGCGCTGCTGGAACTTGCCGGTACCTATGATATTGATATCGCCTATCAGGAAGATAATATTTTCCGCCGCAATCGCCGACTGGTGGTATTTGATATGGATTCAACTCTGATCGATGCCGAAGTTATCGATGAGCTGGCCTATGAGGCCGGTGTGGGCGATCAGGTGGCCGCTATTACCGAAGCTGCGATGCAGGGTGAGATTGATTTTAAAGCTAGCTTTACTCAGCGTATGGCGCTGCTCAAGGGTCTGGATACCAAGGTATTGCAATCGGTAGCAGAACGCCTGCGCTTAAATGAAGGTGCAGAGCATCTTATTTCCACGCTTAAAAAGCTCGGTTTTAAAACCGCGATTGTCTCCGGCGGCTTCACTTTTTTTGGCGAGTATTTACAGCAGCGCTTGGGCGTTGACTATGTCTACGCCAATCAGCTGGATATTGAAGATGGTCGGGTAACCGGTCGCGTCACTGGTGAGATTATTGATGGTCAGCGCAAGGCTGAGTTGCTGCGCCAGATCGCCCAGCGCGAAGGCTTGATGTTGCAACAGGTTATTGCCGTGGGTGACGGTGCCAATGATTTGCCGATGCTCAGCATTGCCGGTCTCGGCATTGCCTTCCGCGCCAAGCCTCTGGTTAAGGCATCCGCCAAGCAGTCAATTTCCAATCTGGGTCTGGACGGTATTCTCTATCTGTTGGGTTATAGCGACAAGGATACGCTTATTCTTGATTGAGGCTGCTCCGATCGTACTGGGTTGACCTGCTAGTTAGGCTATTGCTTATGGTCCCTCGGAGAAATCATAGTCCATAGTAAAGGACGGCTGATCGATATAGTGCCCCTGAATATACTGCACACCCTGCTGCCAGAGTACCGGAATAATGGTTGCGGTTTCCACAAAGGGTACGATCACATTGACCCCGGTTCCGGTCATGCCGGCCATAATCTTTTGGAACTCCTCTCTGCCTTGGTCGCCCTTTCTCTTGCCCGCGTTGGCAAGCTTTTCAACGATCAGGCGATCGACTTTAACAAAGTCTGCCTCGATCCGTTCAAGGGTTTTCTGGGGGTTGATGGCGAGACCGAAATTACTAATGCCTATTTGCCCCTGTGCTTTCTTCATTTCCTCACAGAGGGCTGCAGCCTGATTGAGATAACGTACCGCATCGATTTCTCGTAGTTGGAATATCAGGGCATTGGTCGGAAGTTTTGACTCCCCTAAGGTTTTTTGCAGCCAGGGTAAGAAGTCGCTATCAGCAAATGACTGGGCGCTGATATTGATAAACAGTTGGGTTTCAGGATTGCTCTTGAGTTTGTCCCTGAGTGACTCGAGGGCTTGACTAATGACCCAACGATCCACTTCCGCGGCAACCTCAGATTTAAATAGATTGGCGATAAAGTCCTCGGGTATCTCAGTGGCAGAGACTTCGGTTTTGACCCCCAGTATGACCTCGTAGTATTCCTTGCCACTGCCGCTATCTATAAGCGCCACGATGGGCTGATAGCATATTGAGAAGGCGTCTTTGGCGAGTAGTTTCTTGGCGGTAATAACCACTGCGTCGGCTTTTGATATGTCATCCGAGTGAATATCCGGGATATAGAATTTGGCGCCATTGCCGCTTTCATTGCCTGCTCCATCAGTTTCTCCAGTACTGCCCTCTGCAGAGTTCAGTCGCAACTGTGAGATGGCCTCTTCACTGCGCTCCAGTCCCCGTTCCACTGAGGGTACATTCTCATTGAGAGCGGTGATGCCAATGGAGGTGGTCAGTGAAAAAGTTTCATTGTCTATATCAAATACTTGCTGGCCGATCTGCTGACATAAATCGGCCGCTAACTCCATAACCTGCTCTTCAGATGTGTCCGGGAGGACGATCACAAAACAGTTTTCCGAAATTCTGCCGCAGTCGATATTGTGATCAAACTGCTGGACGATAAATATCACTAGGGAGTGGGCGATCTTTTCGGCTTTGGCTATACCAAGTTCTTCTTTCAGATGACTAAATCGATCTGCCTGAATATTTAGCAGCATGCAGTCTTGGCCACTGTGCACCGAGCGACTGATTCCACGGCTTATCAGCTCGTAGACCAGGTGGGGCTGTATTGCGCTGTATTCCGCGGTCTGCTGCTGCTCGCTGGTATCCATGCTGGCATCGAGCAGCTTATCTTTATTGATCGTGAATTGCAGCGCGGGTTCGGCATCATATTGAATCTGCTGGATCTCGAGAAAAGCATCACTCTCGGCACCCTCAACATCCACTGTCTTGATCATCGCCTCAAAGGGCATAATTTCATCGGCGCACTCCAGAGGTACCATATAGGCCTTGAGTTTTTCCCTGTCTCTGGCGCCTATATTGTCGATAACTGGCAGGCAGAGCATCTCTTCGCTGTCGCTAAAGCCAAAAATACTGGCGCAGGCGTCATTGGCATAGAGGTAGACACCCTCTTTGATAATGGCGATGGGAAAGCGTGAGATGTCCATTAAATGCTGCGCGCGCTTTTCTGCCACGGACAACTTGCGCTCCCACTCCCGTGACTGGCGCCGTTCGTAGACACCGCGCAATGAACGCTCTACCACCTTGATTAGATGTTGATCCTGATCTTCTACCACCACATCAACGGCGCCGAGGCGCATGCCTTCGATCACTTTTTTAGGACTATATTCTTGGTTGATTAGGATCACCGGTAGATCTCTCTCAGCTCGGCGTATACGCTGAAATATATTCTGAGTCGGGATTTTGCTGTAATCCTGAGCGGCGAGTAATAGATCCCAGTTGCGCATCGAGATAGTTTTTTGCAACTGCTCTTCGTTGCTTGCCAGCTTGGCTTCCACAACAAAATCTGCGCTGCGCAGAATACTGATAAAACGATTGGCTTCATCATTTGATTTGTCGACGATTAAAATATGCAGTGGTTCATCTGAACGCATAAAAATCTTTCTTCCTTGGGTTTTTGATTAGCTTGAAATAAAACAGCTTGATAAAAGAACTCAGCAAAAAACTAATTTGAAATGTGATAAATGCTCCGTCGTCTCCAGCTCTTCGGCAATGATCGCTTCACTCTGCTGCAGAGGGGTGATAACACAAATTTTAGTGTTTTTAGTGTAGCGCAGGGGCGGGCACAACAATGTGACTCCTTCGCTGAGATCGCGCTTTTGTGACAGCAGTATCGCCTGTATAAATTGGTAGGTAGAGTCTGGCCCTCGCGGTTGGATTCGAATAGCGGCCGGAGCGCAGTGGCGGGCGGGAAATTGCACGCCATATATGCTGTAAAGGGAGGGGGAGATATTTTTCCAGCGCACAATTCCCGCCATCCATTTATTGTCTTCGCGGGTGCGAACGGCGATCAGCTCCCCGGGTTGCAGTTGGACCTTTTTATCATTTAGCTCAATACAGGCGCCATTCAGGCTGACATTTTTACGCAGAGCTTGGATAACTTTTAATTTGCTACTTTTGTCCTGAGTCGGGACAAAGATTATCGGGTCATCTGGGTGGTCATCGAATTTTTCAAAGGCGGTTCCCCAGATATCATCGACCCGTTTAACACCTCTGTTGGCCGTGTTCTTTGTCGGCGACTGTTGCCCGCAGAGGCGCAGGAAATTATCAAAACTGTCACTTTTCGACAACATGCAGAGTGTCGCGGTGAAACCCTGAGTGACGGATATCTGAGCCTGATCTTTAATATGGGTCTCTCGACGTTTGAGCTTTCCCCCCCACTGTTTGATCAGATCGCGGATAACTCGGCGAGAGACGCGGTCCGACAGCAGAGTGTCCGAGTTATCATTGATAATGCCCTGCAGAAAACGCACCAAATGGGAGGTGTCGAGGATGATATTGCCCGGCTGCTTGGGGCACTCGTCAGCATAGACAGTGCCGTGATTTGTCGAAGGGTCGATTGAAAATAGCCCTTTCACATCGCCCCTGTGAAGCTCTGCAAGGGAGGACCAAAATTCCAGTTCGCTGTAGATAAAGCGCAGTTCATAATTGGAAAAATGATGGGGTCTGGCACTGCCGAAAAGCAGTAGTTTTATGTAGACCTTTTTGATCGAGGTATTGATGCCGAGTTTGTCGGCTATATCTTTGCTGGCAACACCCAGTTGCTCTGCCAGTATGTAAAGTGCGTGCAGTTCACGCCAATAAAAGCTTGGCTGTTGCAGATAATGACTGAGGCTGTTGAGCTGGATTCTCGCCAACAGGTGACAGGCGGCAAGGATACCTTTAGCGAGATAATCACTTTTAGGGCTCTGCTTTGGGTTTTCTGGAAGCTCTCGACCGAGCTGATAGATAACTAGCTTGTAGCCTTCAAAAAGTCGTCTTACCAAAGACTGGCCAAGTGATATAGCCTTGGCGGTCGATTGGCTGAGCGGGTTTTGCAGCAGACCCTCTGTGGATCTAATAACCGCGGGATTGAGGCTGTCGAGAATATCGATTTTGGTTTTTGGCGGGATATTAGAACCTATGACCCCTGGCAGAATACGGTACAGCGCAATTGAGTTATTCGCGTAATTTGTCGCTGAGAGATTGCTAATAAACTGCTCTGCGGAGGCTTTGTCGAATGGCTGGCTATCGGCGTCAGTTGCTAGGCTGTCTGCAATGGTTGGCTTTATGATGCTCAGCAGGGCTGCGATATTGTTGTTAGAGGCAGAGCTCATAAAAGTTAGCCTGATAGACGTTGTCGTTGGATTTTTTTGCACTTTTGCTCAGGGGCGCTCGATTTATCCTTTTATACGCCTCTAAGTGTAGTCAACTTTTTGTCTATGCCGAGCAATTCAATTGCGCATGAATTTTGCGAGGGGATTAATTTTCTCAGCGGCGTCACAAACTGCTCAAATTGGGGGGAAGTTCGGGTATCATATCGGCCTTTTTAGATAATTGAGAATCTACGCCAATGTCAAACTACTCCACCAATGAATTTCGCTCCGGGTTAAAGGTAATGCTTGATGGAGATCCCTGTTCGATCTTGGACAACGAGCTGGTAAAGCCCGGCAAGGGTCAGGCATTCAACCGGGTTAAATTACGCAACTTGAATACCGGCAGAGTATTGGATAAAACCTTTAAATCTGGTGAGCAGCTTGAGGCGGCCGATGTGATGGATACTGATATGCAGTATCTCTATACAGACGGCGACTTTTGGTACTTTATGGAGCCGGAGAGTTTTGAACAGCATCAGGCGGATGAGAAAGCCGTTGGCGATGCGCTTCCCTGGTTGAGTGAGCAGGATATGGTAGTAGTGACTCTTTTCAATGGCGCTCCCCTATCGGTGACACCGCCCAATCATGTTGAGCTGGAGATTGTTGAAACTGATCCTGGCCTGCGCGGCGATACCGCTCAGGGCGGCAGCAAGCCGGCTAAGTTGGTGACTGGTGCAGTGGTAAAAGTGCCGTTATTTCTCGATCAGGGTGAGATTGTCCGTGTCGATACGCGCACCGGAGAATATCAGGGCCGTGTCAGCGCCAAATAAAGTCGTTGAACAGCGCTGCAGGAAAGGGTTAATTAGGTGTTAAGCCGATGTTAAAACAATGGCAGCCCGGCGCCAGCTTGGCGACTCTGCGTCAACGCAGTCGGGTGCTTGCTCAGCTGCGCGATTTTTTCCAACAGCGCCAGGTAATGGAGGTGGATGTGCCGCTGTTGTCTAGGGCAACGGTGACCGACCTCAATATCGATAGTATCCACACTATTAACCCTAATCCTAGTGCTAATCCCCGCACTAGTGATCTAGCCTATCTACAGACCTCTCCCGAATATTTTATGAAGCGCCTGCTGGCCTCTGGCAGCGGTGATATTTACAGTCTCGGCAAAGCCTTTCGCAGCGCTGAGAGTGGCCGTCGTCACAATCCTGAATTTACCATGCTGGAATGGTATCGCTGCGGCTGGGATGAGCATCAGTTGATGGATGAGGTGGTTGAGCTCGTTGCTACTTTGGTGCCCGATATCGCGGTTCGGCGCTGTAGCTATGGGGATCTGTTTATCCAGCACTTAGAGGTGGATCCCCACAGAATTGAGCTGGTTGAGCTGCAGAGTATGGCGGTTTCCGCCAGTTCAGAGGCCTGGGCCCATGAGACCCGCGGCAACTGTTTAGATCTGTTATTCACTGTGCTTATCGAGCCGCGTTTGGAGGAGGGACTGGTGCTGGTCTACGACTATCCCTCCTGTCAGTCGGCCTTGGCACAATGCGCTGAGGACAGTCAGGGGCGTCGGATTAGCCGGCGTTTCGAGGCATTTTTAAATCGCGTTGAGCTGGCCAATGGCTACTGTGAGTTGACTGATGTTGCAGAACAGACCGCTCGCTTTGCCGAGGATCAGCGTTTGCGCCAGCAGTCTGGCAAGGCAGCCATAGCTGCTGATCAGCACTTGCTGGCAGCAATGCAGGCTGGTCTTCCGGACTCTGCTGGGGTGGCGATGGGAGTGGATCGATTAATAATGCAGTTACAGGGCGCGGATTCAATTGATCAGGTGATGCCTTTTAGCTGGGATCGTTGCTAGTGGCTCAAACTCTTTTCACGGCTACAGGCATCTAGTCTTAAAGCTTCTCAGTCACACTTAAAGTAGTGATCCATAGCCTGAGAGGGCTCGTCACAGCGGGTATCTCCGACCACTGCTGCTGGCACCCCAGCGACCACTGCATGAGCTGGTACGGCCTTTAACACAACGCTGGATGCGGCGACCATGGCGCCTTCACCGACCTCGATATTGCCAAGTATTTTTGCTCCGGGACCAATCAGTACACCTTTGCGAATTTTTGGATGGCGGTCTCCTGAGACCTTGCCTGTGCCGCCGAGGGTGACTGACTGCATAATTGATACACAGTCTTCTATGACCGCGGTTTCACCAATCACTAAACCGGTGGCATGATCTATTAACAGACCGCTGCCAATCACTGCCGCTGGGTGAATGTCCACTGCAAATATCAATGAGATACGGTACTGAACTAGCAGTGCCAGTGATTGACGCTGTTCATTCCACAGTTGATGTGCGGCGCGGTATGCCTGCAGCGCAAGAAAGCCTTTGAAGTACAGAAAAGGCGTCAAATACTGTGTGCAGGCTGAGTCTCGATCTACGGTGGCGGCAATATCTGCGGCCACAGCGCTAATAATGTCGGGGGTCGAAAATGCTCGATCCATTACTGTGCGCAGCATGGCCTGCTGAGTTTTATCGCTGGCCAGTTTACTTGCTAGATAGTTGCTTAGAGCATCGCCGAGACTGTTGTGAGTGAGAATCGTCGCATTGAAAAACTCTGCCAGTGCCGGTTCTTCAGCCGCGGCCGATTGGGCTTCGCGGTAAATTTGCTGCCAAATATTGTCCGGCTGTTTGATTGAGTCCGCGGTGGTAGCTTTGCTCAGTGTTGTATTTGGTTTATTCATGAACTCCATTCTGAGTCACCCTGTGGAATTATTCCAGCTTGTTCTTGCAATGCTCCATATATCGACCTGTGCAGCACCTGCTCGCAGCAGGGCTGAGGCAATACTGTTTGCTGTGGCGCCCGTGGTTACTACATCATCCACCACTGCTACTGAGCGGCCGATTAGGGGCTGTGCTGCTGAGGTTTCTTTACACGCTGAGGGCTCTCTATGCGCTGAGGGCTCTCTATCCGCTGAGGGCTCTCTATTGGCTAAGAGCTTTCTATCCGCTGAAGGCTTTCTATCCGCTGAAGGCTCTACAGCAAAAGCATTTTTAATACTGCTGAGGCGCTGTTTGGCGCTGAGCAGGTGTTGATCCTGCCCCATAACGCGGCGCTGACAAATATCGCTGCGAATCTCAACGGCAATACCGTGATCTCGGCGCAGGTGGTCTGCAACTAGGCCGCTGATAATATAACTCTGGTTGAATCCGCGTTTGGCCATTTTAAGCCAGTGCAATGGTAGGGGAATAATTGTTTCGGGGCAGGGCAGTTGAGCGTGGCGGTAGGTGCTGGCTATGCGTTCGGCTAAAACTGCGCTGAGGGGCTTAATGTCCGCTGTATAGGGGTCATTTTTTAGCCGCAAAATAATACTGTCTATCGGTGAATGGTAGTGGAAAGCCGAGATGCAGCGACCAAAAATGGGCGGCCTTCGCTGACAGCTGCCACAGATTAAATTACTTTCAAGTGTCGCTGAGCAGCGTTGGCAGTGATTCGTTAGGCGCGGCAGCTCCGCAATACAGTGTTGGCACAGAACCCCGCTGGAGGCCTGCAGTGATGATAGGCAGAGGCTGCAACTGCCGGGCAGTAGGCTGTGACTGAGATGCCTAGTCAGGCGCTTAGAAACTCGAGTGAGTGATGGTAGCACCGCAAACCTCCCTGCATTGCGCTAATGCCAGTGGCGCCCTTTAAAGACGCCCTAACTTAAGTGTTTTAGGCGACGCTCTGGGTGGGATCCTTTTCATCTTCACTGTCGCTATCGAGCAATTCAGGCTCGGCATCGTTCTCTGCCTTGCTCTGCTCTGACTCGGTAAGGCCGTAGTCTTCACTCAGGATTCCGCCGGGGACACTGGGTGCATAATCTCGTGGAACTTCAACATCGGATAGGTCGATCAATGGATTGCCATTGGAGTCGAGGAGGCCAAAATCACTGCCCCCGGACTTCAATATCTGCCGCGCCACATCGGGGCTGGCTAAACGCATGGCCTTTGATGCCAGGTGCTCGTGGATCTGGCGGTAGCTCTGTGCAATATTGCCAGTGAGGTGGGAGGCGGTAATAAAGTGCTCGGTAACCTCTTGCTGATAGCGCTTGAGTTCTTTTTCGCTGGCGGCAAGTTTCTGTTCAAGGTTGCGTACCGATTTATCGCTGCTATCGACCTTCTTTGACAGCAGGTGGCCGATGCCAGCTCCTATTAAAAAAGCCGCTAAAATCAGAATTACGCTCAAAGTTGTCAATGTGTTCTCCCATACTTTTGTGTTGTTACACACCTTTAGTGTCGCCAAAGGTGGTTGTTGAAGCAATGCTTTATTGGACAAAGCGCCAACTATTTTTGCTTGATTACAGTCTCAATGATCACTGTCGGCCATAGCTGACTTTATTTTAGTTGTCTTGCGGCGTCACGCTGGTTAAAGTCTGCGTTTCTTCACCGATTCTACCATATTCGATGTTAACCCCAAAGCAACGCTATCAAAATGATCTGGCTCGAGACGGCTTTGTAGCTGATCAGGCTCAGGCTCAGGCAGTCGATAAGCTCGACCAGTTGTGCAGTCGTTTGGCGCGGCGCAATAAGCGTAAAAAAGGTGGTTTGCTGGCAACGTTTTGGCGCCCTGAGGTGACACCTGAAAAGGGTCTCTATTTTTGGGGTGGCGTGGGCCGTGGCAAAACCTATTTGATGGATAGCTTTTACGAGAGCCTGCCCTTTGAGCGCAAGATGCGGATTCATTTTCATCGCTTTATGCGCCGGGTGCATCAGGATCTAGAAAACTTAAAAGGTCAGGCCAATCCCTTGGATTTGGTTGCTGAGTCCCTTGCTCAAGAGACTCAGGTAATCTGCTTTGATGAGTTTTTTGTCAGTGATATCACGGATGCGATGATTTTGGCGCGTCTGCTGGAAGGGCTCTTCCAGCGCGGGGTTACATTGGTTGCCACTTCCAATATAGTGCCCGACCTGCTCTATCGTGACGGTTTGCAGCGTCAGCGTTTTTTGCCCGCCATTGCGCTGCTTAATGAGCACTGCGAGGTGGTCAATGTGGATGGTGGACAGGATTACCGTCTGCGCGCCCTAGAGCAGGCTGAGCTCTATTACTCACCGCTGGGTGAACTGGCGGATCAGGCAATTGGGGCCACCTTTGATAGTCTGGTGGCCGTGGAAGGTGAAATAAAGTTAGCTGTCGATCTGGATATTGAGGGTCGATTGATACCGGCGCGTAAGGTTGCCGAAGATATAGTTTGGTTTGAATTTGCGGCAATTTGTGAAGGTCCGCGCAGTCAAAATGATTATATTGAGGTGGCGCGGGAATTTCATTCGGTGATGATTACCGGCGTGCCAATCTTCAGTACAGTCAATAATGATGCCGCGAGACGCTTTATCAACTTGGTGGATGAGTTCTATGACCGCGGAGTGAAACTGGCTGTAACCGCCGCCGCGCCTCTACATCAGCTCTATGAGAGCGGTCGTTTGGGGTTTGAGTTTCAGCGTACAGAGAGCCGTTTATTAGAAATGCAGAGCCACGAGTATTTGGCCCGGCCACACCGCCCGTAATGAGCTAAAGAAAAAACTTACATTTTGATCAAATCGCCCCTTGTAATAGGTGCGGGTGATCATTACAATTCGCACCCTTTTTTGGGATCCCCCAAAGCCAGGCAGGATAAGATGAAAACATATAGCGCAAAAGCAGAAACAGTAGAACGTGATTGGTATATCGTAGACGCCGAAGGTAAAACTTTGGGTCGTTTAGCAGTGGAAATTGCAACACGCTTGCGTGGAAAGCATAAGCCAGAGTATACCCCGCACGTCGATACCGGCGATTACATCGTCGTGGTTAACGCCGAAAAAATTGGTGTGACTGGCAACAAGGCCACACAAAAAACCTATTACTCTCACACCGGTTACCCCGGTGGTCTGAAGGATACTACTTTTGATAAGTTGATTGAGAAAGCGCCTGAGCGCGTTATCCAGTCTGCTGTCAAAGGCATGTTGCCCCGCGGGCCACTTGGTCGGGAAATGTTTAGAAAGCTCAAGGTCTACGTTGGTGGTGCACATCCCCATGCCGCGCAGCAGCCCCAAGCTCTAGAACTTTAACGGACAGCGATTATCATGGCAGAAACTCAATTTTACGGCACTGGCCGTCGCAAGACGTCAGCAGCCCGCGTTTTCCTGACTGCAGGAAGCGGCAACATCTCCATCAATGATCGCACGATCGATGTATATTTCGGTCGTGAGGTGGCACGAATGATTGTTCGTCAGCCATTTGAGATTGTTGATTTGGTCAACAAGTTTGATATGAAGATCACCGTTAATGGCGGTGGTAACTTTGGTCAGGCTGGTGCAATCCGTCACGGTATTGCTCGCGCCTTGCTTCAGTATGATGAAAATCTTCGTTCGCCACTGCGCAAAGCTGGGTTCCTGACCCGTGATGCTAGACAGGTTGAGCGTAAGAAAGTTGGACTGCACAAGGCACGTAAGCGTCCTCAGTTCTCCAAGCGTTAATATCAACGTTGGAAAGAATAGCCCGACTCATGAGTCGGGCTTTTTTTTGCCTTAAAAAACAGTAAGTTAACCCTGATCTGTCTATCTCTCTTGTTGCGTATATATCAGTGTTCCGTTAGAATGCGGGGCCATTTTTAATTGCATGCGAATCCGCGTGTTTTAACATCCAATTTTGCTGTTTAGGGAGAACGTCATGACCAATGACGGAGTCAACCATAGTCGCCGCCGATTCTTGCTTGGTGCCACCACTGTTGTGGGTGGTGCAGGTGTAGTCGGTGCCGCTGTACCTTTTGTTTCATCCTGGCAACCTAGCGCCAAAGCCAAAGCTGCTGGTGCCCCGGTTAAAGTCAATATCTCTAAGCTAGAGTCAGGCGCCCGTATGGTCGTCGAGTGGCGCGGTAAGCCAGTTTATATTGTCCGCCGCACTGCTGAGTCTCTAGCAGCGATCGCCGATATTGATACCAACATCTTGAGAGATGCGGACTCACAGGCGGCTTCGCAGCCTAGCTATGTGAGTGGCTCAGCACGTACTCAAGCTGGTCGTGAAGAATTTTTGATCCTGGTCGGTCTGTGCACGCACTTAGGTTGTGCGCCTATGTACCGCCCTGATGTAGGAGCAGTTGATCTTGGTGGCGACTCTTGGCTGGGCGGTTTCTTCTGTCCCTGTCACGGTTCTAAGTTTGATCTCTCAGGACGAGTTTTTGCTGGCGTTCCGGCGCCAACCAATCTAGAAATTCCGCCTCACAACTATGAGTCGGATGACATTGTTATTATCGGAATTGATGCGGAGATTGCGTAATGAGTAAAGCAGCAGCTTTTGCTGAGTGGTTAGATTCGCGTATGCCTACGCTCAAGCGCGAGTGGAATAGGCACATGGCCGAATACTACGCGCCGAAAAACTTTAACTTTTGGTATTACTTCGGCGTGCTGTCGATGGTAGTTCTGGTTATTCAGCTGGTGACCGGTATCTGGTTACTGATGAGCTATCAGGGTTCTGCTGAGCAGGCCTTTGCCTCTGTTGAATATATTATGCGCGATGTGGATATGGGGTGGATTATTCGCTATGCCCACTCCACCGGTGCCTCGGCATTTTTCGTTGTGGTCTATATGCACATGTATCGCGGTTTGATCTACGGCTCTTATAAAGCGCCGCGGGAACTGGTATGGATCTTCGGCATGACTATCTATGTGGCACTTATGGCTGAGGCATTCCTCGGTTATGTGCTGCCCTGGGGTCAGATGTCCTATTGGGGCGCACAGGTGATTATCTCTCTGTTCGGCGCTATTCCAGTGGTCGGTGAAGACGTTGTGCAGTGGATTCGTGGTGACTATCTGATTTCGGGTATTACCCTAAATCGATTTATGTCGCTCCACGTAGTGGCCATGCCTATTATCCTGATTGCACTGGTAGTGATGCATATTATTGCCCTGCACGATGTGGGTTCAAACAACCCAGATGGCGTCAGCATCAAGAAGTACAAAGATGAGAAGGGCAACCCGATTGATGGTATTCCTTTCTATCCCTACTTTGTTATCCACGATCTGGTACCCATCGTGGTATTCCTGTTTGTGTTCTGTGCAGTGCTGTTCTTTATGCCAGAGATGGGTGGCTACTTCTTAGAGTACGCCAACTTTGAAATTGCCAACTCTCTGAAGACGCCAGAGCATATTGCGCCGGTTTGGTACTTCACGCCTTATTACTCTATGTTGCGTGCGGTCCCAGATAAGCTCGGTGGCTTTATCACTATGGCTGCTGCGATTGCGATTCTGTTTGTGCTGCCTTGGTTAGACCGTAGCCCGGTGCGCTCCATGCGTTACAAGGGCAACTTTAGCCGCGGTGCGATTTTGGTGTTTGCTGCTTCCTTTATCCTGTTGGGATATTTGGGTGTTAAAGCACCCACGGCTGCACGTACATTGCTAGCGCAGATCTGTACTGTTCTGTACTTCTCCTACTTTATTGGCATCTACTTCTGGACGCGAATGGAGACCACTAGGCCAGAACCGGACCGCATTACTATGGATGGTGGAATCGGTATTTGGAAAACCCTAGGCGGTGTTCTGATTGTGGCACTGTTGGTGATCTTGCCGATTAAAGCTGTAGGCGCCGAGAGCGGCAAGTCATGTGGCACTATTGACTGTGATTCCTTTGAGGCCGATCTTCGCGATCACGCCTCACTGCAGAATGGCGCTCAACTGGCGGTCAACTACTGCATGGGTTGTCACTCCTTTAAGTATTCGCGCTGGGAGCGTGTTGCCAATGATATTGGTATCCCCAATCAGCTGATGCTCGACAATATGGTTTTCACTGGTCAGAAGATCGGTGAGCTGATGAAGATCTCTATGCCTGAAGATGGCGCCAAAGAGTGGTTTGGCGTTGTGCCACCGGATTTGACTCTGGTTGCACGGGCACGTTCTTCAGAGTGGGTCTACACTTACCTGCGTAACTTTTATGCAGACCCAAGTCGTCCTTTTGGGGTTAACAACAAGGTCTTTAAAGATGTCGGTATGCCCCACGTTTTGCTCGACCTTCAGGGTTTGCCTGAATGTGCGCCAGGACCAGTCATCACTGCTAACGGCGGTATTAAGCGCGACCTGTTAACCGGTGAGGATATGCTTGATGATCCCTGCGGTCGTTTTAGCATCGATGCTGCTGGCAGCATGACTGCTGAAGAATTTGATGTGGCAATGTATGACTTGGTCAACTTTCTGACCTATGTTGCAGAGCCAATGGCAGAAGAGCGCAAGCATATTGGCCGCCTGGTGCTGTTATTCCTTTTGGTACTGTTGGTCTTTGTTATGCTGCTCAACCGAGAGTACTGGAAAGGTATTCACTAAGGTTGGTAATGTTTTAAACGCCTCTGGATCTATAGTCCGGAGGCTTTGTTGTTCGGGACAGACCATATAAAGGCATGGATTGTCTATTTGGGGCGGTGAAAAGCTACCCCCTACTTACTTAATAACTGAGAGGTCTTTGTGCGACGATCGTCTATGACATTGTTTTCCGACCCTACATGCCAGTACAGCCACCGTGTGCGTATTGTGTTGGCCGAAAAAGGCGTAACTGTTGATATTGAAGATATCGATCCAGTAGCCGTAACTGAAGAAATTCTTGAGGCCAACCCTTACGGCACTCTACCCACTTTAGTAGATCGTGACCTAGCGCTCTATGAGTCCAAAGTGGTTATGGAATATCTCGATGAGCGTTTCCCGCACCCTCCGCTACTGCCGGTCTACCCAGTAGCCCGTGCTCAGAGCCGACTCTGGGTCCACCGTATCGAAAAAGACTGGTGCACCTTGATTGCGCAGATTCTGCACAATCCAGAGAGCAAGCAGGCCGAGGAAGCGCGCAAGGAATTGCGTGAGTCACTGATCACTATTGCCAGCATCTTTACTGATATGCCGTACTTTATGAGCGAAGAGTTTACTCTGGTCGACTGCTGCTTGGGGCCGATCCTGTGGCGTCTGCCTGAGTTTGGTATCGAGTTACCGGTTAACCGTCAGCTAAAACCTTTACATGACTACATGGAAAGATTATTTGAGCGACCCTCATTTCAGGAAAGTTTGACCGATCTTGAGCTAGAGATCCGCCAGTAAAATGAAAATGCGGTCCAACAGACCCTATCTGCTGCGCGCCTTCTTCGACTGGATAGTGGACAACGATTGCACACCTTATGTTGTGGTCGATGCCCATCATCCAGGAGTAGAGGTCCCGCAGAGCTACGTTACCGATGGCCAGATCGTGCTCAATGTGGCACCCCGCGCCGTGTCTAACTTTATTCTCGATCTCGAGATTCTGGCTTTTTCTACCCGCTTTGGCGGTATGCCAATTGATATTCAAGTGCCTGTTACTGCCGTTGTCGGCATTTACAGCCAGGAGAATGGTCAGGGAATGGTATTTGAGCACGAACCCTCTGACGATCTGCCGCCGACACCACCCAGCGGCCCGAAAGCAGTTAAAAAATCCTCAACTAAACCACCTGCTACACCGAGCGATAAGGCTCCGAGAAAGACTAAGCCATCGCTAAGGGTTATTAAATAGTAGGTATTGTCGGAGCACCACAATGTCTCAAGCAATAGCAATTCTCTCAGCATCACGCACGCCTATGGGCGGCATGATGGGTTCTCTCTCTTCACTTTCCTCCGCCGATCTTGGTGCTGCCGCAATTCGTTCCGCGCTAGAAAAATCAACCTTAGACGCCGATGGAATCGATGAAGTGTTGATGGGCTGCGTGCTGAGTGCCGGGGTTGGTCAGGCTCCCGCCCGCCAAGCCGCACTAGCCGCTGGTATTGCACAAACTACGCCCTGCACCACCATTAACAAGGTCTGCGGTTCGGCCATGAAAGCCGTCATGATGGGCTGCAATGCTCTGCGCGCGGGTCAGGCAACCACAGTGGTTGCCGGCGGCATGGAGAGCATGAGCCGAGCACCCTACTTGATTCCCCAGGGGCGTCAGGGCTACCGATTCGGCCATGCACAGATGCTTGATCATATGCAATACGATGGCTTGCAAGATGCCTATCAGGGTGTTGCTATGGGTGTTTTTGCCGAAAAATGTGCCGGCAAATACAGCTTTAGTCGCGAGCACCAGGATGCCTATGCCATCGAATCCCTGCGTCGTGCCAATGCCGCCATTGCCAATGGCTGGTTTGAGCAAGAAATTGCGCCAGTGACAATCTCTTCACGACGGGGCGATGTGGTTGTAGATACTGATGAGCAGCCGGGCAATGCCAAGCCAGAAAAAATTCCCAGCCTTAGACCTGCCTTCCAAAAAGACGGCACAGTTACCGCTGCCAATGCTAGCTCAATCTCTGATGGTGCTGCGGCATTGACACTGATGATGGCAGACGAAGCCGAAGCTCGCGGCTTAAAGCCGATTGCCTTAATTCATGGTTTTGATCAGAGCGCTCAGGAGCCAGAGTGGTTTACCACGGCACCGGTGTCAGCGATCAACAAGACTCTGGATCGGGTGGGTTGGACCGTGGATGATGTGGATCTCTGGGAAGTTAACGAGGCCTTTGCAGTGGTGGCTATGGCGGCCATGCAGGAGTTGAACATACCCCATGAAAAGCTCAATGTTCACGGTGGCGCCTGCGCCCTTGGACATCCTATCGGCACCAGTGGCGCAAGAATCATTGTCACGCTAATTCATGCCCTGCAGCAGCATGGCGGCCGCAAGGGCATTGCCAGCCTCTGTATTGGTGGCGGTGAAGGCACTGCTATGGCGATTGAGCTGGTCTAGAGTGCTCGCTTAGAGCGCTATTTAATAGCGCTCTTTAAAGCTGCTTCTTAAAAGTGTCAGCTTAATCCACATACTCAAAGACTTTAACAACACTGCGTACGCCGCTAGTTTCACTGGCTATCGCAGTGGCTTTCTCGCCGTTAATACGCCGAACCTTGCCCATCAAATAAACCACGCTATCTTCAGCGGTCACTTCGATATTGGAGGACTTTACCTCGCTATCAAAGGTCAGTTTGGTGGCTACCTTAGCGCTAATTAGTGCATCGTTAGTGCGTGCAACTATCGATGAATTACCGCGAACCTGCAGTTCATTGTGAACCTGACGCTGGCCGTTAAAGGCGCGAGCGGTATCGCCGGCGAGAATTTTCAGATCTTTGGTTGGCACCTCGCCAGTCAGCAGCACCACGGAATGGTAGACATGGACATTGATATGAGCCTTCTTTAATCTTGGATGGGCTTTCTTAATGTTGACGCCTATATAGGTGTCCATTTTGATATCGTTAATATCTGAGCCAATGGGAGAGGATGTAGGATCCGGCATAATCGGGTCTTTGACCACCGAGTCCACCACCGCTGTGCAGCCAGACAGAAACGCCGCCATTGATATAACTAGCACAATATTGCGCATTTAATCTCCTCCAAAAATATGACTATCGATCAGTGCGCAGAGGCACTGAACAATCTGTATTTGCGATTGAATAACCAATGTTGCGGGCCTGCCGGCAACACTTATATGCACATCATTGTAGCTTACCGCGTTAATCAGTGAATCATCATTGTCTGCAGAGACAAGGACAATTGACATGCCGCGATCGAGGGCGGTATGCAGTGCCCCCTGAAGGGTTGGACTATTATTGCCGCTGCTCAGCAAGACTAAAATATCGCCGCTTGCCGCCTGAGTCTTCAGTGCTTGATTGTAACGTTCCGCCGAACTGCTCTGCAGAGCGATCTGATTGAGGTTCAGTGAGGGAAAGCCAGGGCGGTCAATATCATAACCCTGAGACAGATAATCGGTTAGCAGTTGGGCTACCAAGCCATTAGAATTTTCACCGCAGGTAAACACACGATTGCCCGCGAGCAGAGCCGAGGCGATTTTTTCCGCGGCACTAACAATCGACTCAGCACAGGTTTCACCGGTGGCCATAGTCGCTTCAATCATTTCTTGAAACTGATTGAAAACCTTTTGATCTGCTGCGTCCAAAAACTGTTATCCCTTTTTTACTAATCGTTACTGGAGAATATTCTCTATCCACTTGATGCAATAGCCGTCTGTCACTTGATCACTGGGCTGGCTAACACCGGGACTGTTAGCCGGGCTAATGGCAATGGCATCAAAGCGCGCAATGACTCTATCAGTGAGGCCTTCCCGCTGCATATAAGCCTGAGCCGCTGCGGTTAAGCGGTGACACTTTTGCGCGGTAATAGACTCTTCAGCAGAACCGAAACTAATACTGCTGCGAAAGCGCACTTCGACAAACACTAGAACCTTATTATCCAGCATAATCAGATCAATTTCGCCCCTGCGGGTGCGAAAGTTTTTTGCCACAAACTGCAAACCTTTGGAGATTAAAAACTCCCGCCCAAGCTGTTCAGCATCGGCACCGCTTAAACTGTTTTTTCTATTGCTTGGGCATATCCGCTTCCCCATAAAGTTCGTCCCTGTAGCCTTGTCTCCTAGGGCTGTGCCGGCACCACTCGGCCTTTTTCAAATACCGCCCATTTTTCTTTGCGCTTGATGCTGCCCTGTTCGAGGGTCAGCAACCCAGTTGCGCCAAATACAGGCATTGCCTGTGGCTGGTCGAGATTGTCGAGTAGGGCATGCAATAAAAACGCATCATAGCCAAGGGCATAGAGTTGACGGTAGGCAGTCGGCAGACGTTGATCCGGCATCAGTGGCCTTGGCATATGACCCTCGAGGGTCCAGGGCATAGCGCTAAATGTAATGCCACTGAGATCACGGTTGAGTTCGATCTGTTGGGTGCCGCCGTATATATGAGAACTAGCGTATACCGGAATGTCCCCAGCATAGAGAAAATCTAAAGCCGGCTTGATCTGACGTACTTTTGACGAATAGCCCAGCACAATCACCAGATCGATATCTTGGCGTCGCCGGGAGGTGGAGCTAAGACCGCGATTAACTGTGCGCCGGAGTGCCAGACTGCGCTTTTCACTGAGATCAATTTCCAGTGGTTGCTGAAGTAATCGGGTAAAGTCATTAACGCTGTTGGGATAGGAGATTGCATCCACTAGGGTGCCACCCTTGGCAGTCCAGTAGTCGATAAAGTGACGCTGAGCGCGCAGTCCCCAACCGCTGTCTGGCGCAATTAGCAGGACATTAGTCTGCCCTTTAAGCCAAGCATGATCCGCAATCTGGCTGACTTCATCGAGGGCCGAGAGGCCAAACTGCACCAGATTTTTGGTTGCCTCGGTGGCTTTATTGTCGAGGCGATTAAGGCTTAGTGTGGGGACTTTTAACGCTGGATTGGCGGCCAGCTCTTCCACCTGTGATTGGCGCAGCGGGCCAATAACCATATCGGCTCCCCGTTCAACAGCCTGATTATAGACTTCGGTTACCGCTACTGAGGAGGTGTCATAAATGGCTATTTTGGGTAGGGTCCGGCCCTGCGCCAAGTTCTCATAGTAAGCACTGACAAACCCATTGAGTACTGTATTGCTTGGGGTTTCATAATCACCCTTCAGGGGCAATAGCAGTGCGATGCTTTTCGGCGCAGCGCCGGTACGGAAGCGCTCTTTTAATACCGAGGGGGGCGTTTTGGCTCCTGGGTGTTCCCGCCAGCTCTGTTTCCACACCGTGAAAAAACTTTTCTGTGCGCTGGGGTCCGCCTGTCGATAGCGCATGGCGGCAGCCAGTTCGAACCAGCCTGCCAGCTCTCCGCGGTCGCCGATATCGGACTGCTGTAGTTGGTTAAAGGGCAGCTCATTGAGTTGCAGCCAAATCTGATCCTGCAGTTGTGCGATCAATCGTTGATCGCTGCTCTTACGGGGATTGTATAGCCGGCCCAGCTGAATATTGTTTTCGATGCTGCTCTTGGTATCTCCGCTGGCGTAGTTAAGCGCGCTTTCAAGGCCGAGTATGCGGCGCTGAAAATTCATTTCCAGCCCCTGACGCAGAGCGATAAAGCGCTTGCCGGCGAATATCTGTGCGGCGCTGGCAAGTTGCTTTTCAGCTAGATTCAGTTCCAGGCCGAGCAGACTGTACTCAATAAAAAAACTGTCGTTTAAGAGGTCGGTATCAATCAGTTGCAATGTGGTGTTGCTCTGCTCGAGATCACCGCCCTGAGCAAAGAGGATGGCAATATCCAGCAACATATTGTCTCGGCGATAGGGCTCTACGCTGTCTATGCGCGCCAGAGCCAGTTCCGCCTGACTCACCAGGGATTGATTGATCTCGGGAACTTCAGAACTGACCGTAACCCGTGCAATTGGACCGGAATCTTGCGTTGTTGTTGGCGTACAGCCCCCGATAAAGGCTAAGATGGCCAGCGCATAAATCATCGAGAGAAAAAGTCGTTTAGTCATGAACTCAAATCAATCCGGTACGTTGTATGTAGTCGCCACACCCATTGGCAATCTGGGTGATATGGTACCCCGAGCAGTAGAGATCCTTCAATCAGTGACGGCGATTGCCTGTGAGGATACCCGTCACAGCAAAAAATTGTTGGATCATTTTCGCATCGATACCCCGCTGATGGCGTATCACGACCACAGCGACAAAAAAAGCAGCCACAAGATTCTAGTGCAGCTCAATCGGGGCAATGATGTAGCGTTAATTTCCGATGCCGGTACCCCGCTGATTTCGGATCCTGGATATCGTTTGGTGTTGGCAGCACGGCAGCAGGGTATCAGCGTGATTCCAATCCCCGGAGCCTGTGCGGCAATCGCTGCACTGAGCGTAGCAGGTCTGCCAACAGATCGGTTTAGATTTGTCGGCTTCTTGCCTGCCAAGAGCACCCAGCGCAAAAAGGTTTTGCAGGAACTCGCTGCAGTGCCGGAAACGATGGTGTTTTATGAGGCACCGCACCGCATCTTGGATACCCTAAAAGATAGCGTTGAAGTGTTTGGCTCCGAGCACAGCGGCTTTATCGCCCGTGAACTGAGCAAAACCTTTGAGACCTACTTGCATGGCACCCTTGAGGAGTTGGTCAATATAGTTGCCGCGGACAGCAACCAGCAGCGTGGTGAAATCGTCTTGGTATTGGCCGGCAGGGAAGAGACTGAGAGCACTGTGACCGTGGATGGTGAGCGAGTTTTACGTCTACTGTTAGCTGAATTGCCAACCGCCAAGGCCGCAGCGCTCACGGCGAAAATTACCGGCGGTGATAAAAAGCAGTTTTACCAAATGGCACTGGCGCTAAAAGATTAGTCCAGCTCCCAACAGCAAAAAAAAGGGCCAGTTCATCCGAACTAGCCCTCTGTGACACCAGCACTCTGTTACTTGCTGTGCTGAATATCGGCAACGGTTAGGGCCGTCATATTAAAGATACCCCGGGAAGAAACCGAGGGGATCACAATATGGGCTGGCTTGTTAAAGCCATTGATGAAGGGTCCGATCAACAGAGCATCGGTGAGTGACCGAATCAGCCCCATGGCAATATTCGCCGCGTCTAAATTAGGCATCACCAAGACATTGGCACGACCCTGGAGAGTAGATTGCGAGTAGATGGTTTTGCGCAATTTGGGGTTTAGCGCGCTGAGCACATGCATCTCACCATCGATCTGCAAATCCGGATGAGCCTCACGCAACAGCTCGCCGGCACTGCGCATTTTCCGTGCCGAGGCGGTATTCGAGGTGCCAAAGTTTGAATGGGATAACAGAGCCACTTTGGGTTCAATGCCAAAGCGTTTAACCAGATCAATACTGGCTTCAGTAATCTGCACTAACTCTTCGGCAGTAGGGTCCACATTCATCGCCGTGTCCGCCAAAAATAGCGGGCCATCTGGCATCAGTAGCACTGCAGCGGAGGAGACCAACTGCTCTTTATGGGCAGGGCCGAGCAGGTGCATAATTTCTCGCAGGTGGAAGTCAAAGCGACCCACCTTGCCGCAGATAAGGCCATCGGCTTCTCCGCGGGCTACCATCACTGCAGCGATAGCGGTTTGATCATCGCGCATAATCTTCCGCGCAGCATCCACAGAGACGCCGTGGCGACCCACAGTCTCGTGGTAGAAAGCCGCGTATTGTTCGTGGCGATCGTTATTGCTGGGATTAAATATCTCTACATCTTTGTCGAGATCGATACGCAGGCCGAGACGATCAATCTTTTGCTCCATACCGGCGCGGCGGCCGATCAGGATCGGCATGGCGATCTGTTCATCAAGCACCGCTTGCACGGCTAACAGCACATCATCATTTTCGCCCTCGGCATAGACAATACGCGCCGGGGCTTTTTTCGCCATTTCAATAATCGGCTGCATAAACAGACCGGCCTGATTAACAAACTCATTGAGAGTCTGACGATAGGCTTCCAGGTCTTCGATGGGGCGCGTTGCCACGCCACTCTCCATCGCCGCTTTAACCACTGCCATAGGCACCACCTCAATAAGGCGTGGATCAAAGGCTTTAGGGATCAGATATTCGGGGCCAAATTTAAGTGCTTCGTCGGCGTAGGCTGCGGCCACTACATCTGATGTTTCCATGGTGGCTAGATCGGCAATAGCGCGCACTGCGGCCATTTTCATCTCTTCGTTAATTGTCGAAGCGCCGCAGTCTAAGGCGCCGCGGAAAATAAACGGGAAGCAGAGAACATTGTTAACCTGATTGGGATAGTCAGAGCGACCTGTGGCTAAAATTGCATCGGGGCGGGCGGCCATCGCGTCTTCTGGCATGATCTCTGGAATCGGGTTAGACATGGCGAGAATAATTGGTTTGTCGCCCATTTTCTTCAGCAGGTCGCCATTTAATACGCCGGGTCCCGAGAGACCCATAAACAGATCGGCACCGTCAATAGCATCGTCAATGGTGCGGTCGCTGGTCTCAACGGCATAATCCTCTTTCCAGGGATTCATACCCTCTTTGCGGCCAGCATAAATTACTCCGGTGCGGTCAATCATGCGCACATTTTTCTTTTGCAGACCCATGCTGACCAGCAGATCAACACAGGCGATACTGGCAGCGCCAGCACCTGAAACCACTAGTTTTACATCTTCAAATTTTTTCTCGACTATGCGCAGGCCGTTATAGATAGCCGCGGCAGCAACAATGGCAGTGCCGTGTTGGTCGTCATGAAAGACGGGGATCTTCATGCGCTCGCGGAGTTTCTTTTCCACCATAAAGCATTCTGGGGCCTTGATATCTTCAAGGTTAATACCACCAAAGGTGGGCTCCAGAGCAGCGATAATATCCACTAGCTTATCGACATCGGTTTCGTCCACTTCAATATCGAAGACATCGATATTGGCAAATTTCTTAAACAACACCGCCTTGCCTTCCATTACCGGTTTCGAGGCCAGTGGGCCAATATTGCCCAGACCCAGCACAGCGGTGCCATTAGTAATCACTGCCACCAGATTGCCGCGGGATGTAACCGAGGCCACCTCGGTAGGATTCTCTACGATCAACTCACAGGCGTGTGCCACACCGGGAGAATAGGCCAGGGACAAATCACGTTTATTGGCCAGCGGTTTAGTCGGACGAATTTCCAATTTACCGGGCGTTGGGTGAGTGTGATATTTAAGCGCACTATCTTTAAATGAATCGGTCATCTTCGGCTATTTCCTGTTACGGTAATGGGGACAAACCTTTGCTAAATCGGCTACCAAGAATGAATAGGCTAGTTTAGCGAAGAGGCTCCACTTTTAAGAGTTATATTTTAGCGCGGCGTCTAGGTAAATAGCTATGTGCCTTGACCCTACACTTGTAATACCTTGGATCACTTGAAAGAATACCTCTGCATTACAACAGGACCTAAATATTGAACATTGATCAAAATACAAACTGGCACCAGACAGTTCCACTGTTTGCTTTGCTGGGTGCACTATTGCTAATTGTTTTGTTAGTTTGCTGGCCGAAGTCGAGCTTTGCTCAGACCAGCAGCGCACGGGCACTGTTCGCGGACAACAAAGCCGGCATCCTGCAGATCCGTATTATCGATATTACTTCCGGCAGCAAGAGCGCCATTGGCTCGGGCTTTGTGGTCAAGGATAGCGGCTTGATCGCAACCAATTATCATGTGGTGCAAATGGCCGCCAGTAAACCTGAGCAATACCGGATTGAATATCTCAATGCCAGTGGTGCCGCCAATAGTCTGACTCTGGTCGATGTGGATGTGATCAATGACTTGGCACTGGTGCAAGCCTCTGGTGAGATTACTCCGGTGTTGCCTCTAGCTATTACAGAACCGCCTATAGGTGTAACGGTCTATGCCCTCGGAAATCCTCTGGATTTGGGTTTGACCGTGGTGCCCGGCACCTACAACGGCATCAATCAGACTAGCTACCACCCGCGGGTACATTTTACCGGTTCACTTAACTCCGGTATGAGTGGTGGGCCGACCCTGAATCAAGCCGGCGAAGTAGTGGGTATCAATGTCTCCACCGCGGGCAATCAGGTAAGTTTTTTGGTGCCGGTGACCGCGCTACAAACTTTGCTCGCCGAGCATCAGCTGAGGGGAACGGGCGCGGAAAATATCCGTCAGCGAATTGGCCAACAGTTGATTGCCGATCAGGAAAATAAATTCGCCCGACTGCTGGCTCTTGAATGGCCGACTATTGCCCTTGGCAAAGCCGTGGTGGTGAATGAGCTGTCACCCTTTTTTAGATGTTGGGGCGGGTCTAATAGTAGTTCCGAAAAAGCTCAATTGCTCAATGCCGACCGCACCTGTCGCAGTGAAGATAAAATTTATCTCAATGCAAAATTTGATAGCGGTGTGATTGAACATCAGTTCTTCTGGCTGGAGGCGGACAAGCTCAATCAGCTGCAGTTTTACGCTTACTATCAACGTCTATTTAGCGATTTTGCTCCTGGCAATGAAACCCGAGAGAAAGATGTTGGCGACTATCAATGTGACAGCGAATTTGTCTCGGCGAATAATATCGAGATGCGATCTGAGCGCAAAACCAAGGCGGTATTCTGCGCCCGGGCCTATAAAGATTATCCTGAGCTTTACGACGTTTTGTTTTTGCAGGGTACGGTGGATGATTCCCGTGCCGCCTTTATCAGCCACTTCACTTTGGCGGGTGTCAGTCGCGAAAATGCTAAAGCCTATGCGCGCAAATTTATGGAGGTGGCGCAATGGCGATAATTATTGAGCTGCTGGGGTGGGGCGGCAAGCGTCAGCGCTACTTCGCTGTGGAAGGTTCCAGTGTCACAATCGGCCGCAGTTATCAGAACGATGTGGTTCTCGGCGATGTCCATATCTCTCCCGAGCATCTGCGTCTCGATGCTAATGATGGTGCTGGGGGTGGTTGGCAGCTAACTGATCTGGGTAGTCTTAATGGCGTTGAGGTGATTAAAAATCCCCTGATCCCTAGCTCTCCATCTCCAAGCTCTGCATCCCCAAGCTTGGCCCCAACCATCCTGCTCAGCGAAGGTGCAGAGTTAAAGATCGGTCGCACTCGATTGCGAATTCTTTCTGACTGCCATCCAGTGGGGCCCGCCAAGGAGCTCCACCATCTGGAACAGGATGTGGGTAAATTAAACCGACTGTCTATTTGGCTACCCCTTTTTCTAATCAGTCTGATTCTGGATGTAGGGTTACTCTATGCCAGCAGCTATGTTGAGTGGCAGTGGAAAAATGTGTTCTCGACAATTCTCGTCACCCAAACGGGGCTATTGATGCTAGCGCTGTTTTGGGGTGGGCTGGGTCGCTTCTTGCGCAATGAAAGCCATTTTATCAGCCACTACTGTTTAATCTTGATGGCTGGCTTAGCCTATTCTGCGGGCGACTGGCTGATCGGAATCCTCGGCTACAATATGGGTACTCAATTGGTGTCATTGGTTCTGTCACCGCTGATTGCTCTGGTGCTTGCGGCCCTATTGCTCTCTGCTAACTTTGCTCTGGCGACCAATATGTTGCCTCGCCAGCGCTGGGTTTCAGCTCTCGGCTTTGTAATGTTGATCTTTGTTGTTAGTATCACCGCCCAAGTGAGCCAGTGGGGGGAGTTTTCGCCCTACCCAGAATACTTCTCTGGTATTGAAATACCTGCGCTACAGTTCGCCGGTGCAGAATCTGCAGATAATTTTGTCGACAGGTTCGACTCAATTTTTACCGCAGCTGATCGCCACGCGCTGGACTAGAATACAGAGAAGCCCTGCAGCAATAACCGCTTAAAAAATATAATAATAAACGCCGTGGTTACACGGCCAAAAAACAATAGGGATTAATCGTGGAAGCATTTGTAAACTATCTCAATGGCATTATCTGGAGTTCGGCGCTGATCTATCTGTGTCTTGGAACCGGCCTGTACTTTTCACTGCGCACACGTTTCCTGCAAGTCCGCCACTTTGGTCATATGTTAAGGATTATGCGCGAAGGAAAAAGCTCTGAGGCGGGAGTGTCATCTTTTCAAGCACTGACCATGTCGCTCTCTGGTCGAGTTGGTACCGGTAATATTGCCGGTGTGGCAACCGCCATCGCCATTGGTGGCCCGGGTGCAGTTTTCTGGATGTGGACTGTGGCCTTTCTGGGGGCTTCCACTGCCTATATCGAAGCTACTCTGGCACAGATTTATAAAGAGCTAGATGACAATGGCAGCTACCGCGGTGGCCCAGCCTATTACATTGAAAAAGCGATGGGCCAAAAATGGTATGCCTGGGCCTTTGCTGTGGCCACTATTATTGCTATGGGCTTCTGTCTGCCGGGTATTCAGGCCAACAGTATTGTTGCTGCCATGAACAATGCTTGGGAGATTCCGGCGCTGTTCAGTGCCTCTGCACTGGCCGTAGGTCTGGCACTGATTGTTATCGGTGGCGTCAAACGCATCGCCCACTTTGCACAGGTGGTGGTGCCGGTGATGGCCGCTGGATATATTCTTATCGCCTTTACCGTGGTCTTCCTCAATCTCGATATGGTGCCCGCAGTCACCAAGTTAATTATCAATAGTGCCTTTGGTCTCGATGCCGGATATGGCGCGATTATCGGTATGGCTGTGGCCTGGGGTGTTAAGCGCGGCGTTTACTCCAATGAAGCGGGACAGGGCAGTGGCCCACACCCCGCTGCTGCGGCAGAGGTCTCCCACCCAGCCAAGCAGGGTCTGGTACAGGCCTTTTCGGTTTATGTGGATACCTTGCTAATCTGTTCAGCCACTGCTTTTATGATTCTGTTGACCGGACTCTATAATGTCGAGGGTGGCGATGGCACCTACCTCTATCAGGGATTGCCCGGCGTTGAAGTAGGCCCAGCCTATGTGCAGGCTGCCTTTGATACCGTGATGCCCGGCTTTGGCAGCAGTGTGTTGGCTATTGCTCTGTTGTTTTTCGCCTTTACCACCATTGTTGCCTACTACTATATTGCCGAAACCAATGTCATGTTTATTAACCGCAAGGTGCATCGCCCCTGGTTGGCTAGCCTGCTTAAGGTGCTGGTGATTACATCGGTTATGTACGGCGGCATCAAGAGCGCCGATCTGGCCTGGGCTCTGGGTGACGTGGGAGTCGGAATTATGGCTTGGTTAAATATTGTTGCGATTATTATCTTGCAGCGCCCAGCTCTAACAGCGCTTAAAGATTACGAACAGCAGTTAGATGCGGGTATCGACCCGCGTTTTGATCCCCAGGCTCTGGGGATCAAAAAGGCTGATTTCTGGGTCGATAGAAAGAATGCCGAGAATCAGTAGCCTCTGTTAGCCGCTACTCGGGCTGAGCTGGCCAACCGCCTAAGTCTTTCCAGCGATTAACAATACCGCAGAACAATTCTGCGGTTTTTACCGCGTCATAGAGGGCGCTGTGAGCGCTGCGATTGTCGAAATCCATCTTCGCCGCCTGACAGGCTTTGGCCAGTACAGTCTGACCATAGGCGAGACCGGCGAGGGTGGAGGTGTCGAAGCAGGAGAACGGATGGAATGGGTTGCGTTTAATCTGGTTTCTATTCACCGCCGCGTTGACAAAGCCAAGATCAAAATGGGCGTTATGGGCCACCATCACTGAACGAGTGCAGCCAGTTGCGCTGATTTCATGGCGGATGGGTCGAAAGATATCCCGCAGTGCCTCACCTTCTTCCTCGGGCATACGCTCCGGATCATAGATATCAATGCCGGTAAATTCCAATGCCGCTTTTTCAATAACTGCACCGGGAAAGGGATCAATATTTTTACTGTGAGTCTCTTTGATTTGAATATTGCCCTGAGCATCCATCTCCAGAATCACTGCGGCAATTTCCAACATGGCATCGGTGCGAGAGTTAAAACCGCCGGTTTCAACATCCACAACAACCGGTAAAAAACCGCGAAAGCGCTCGGCAATATTATTCGTATACTCTTCAGTATCAGACTCGTTGGTGATATGAGACATATCCATTTTTAGTCCATTTTCCAATTCAGAGTGGTGCCAGCGCCGAGAGGAATCAGTTGCGAATCATCAAAGGGAATTGCTGCGGGCAGCTGCCAGGATTGGCGTGATAAGGTAATGCTAGAGGTATTTCTCGGCAGCCCATAAAAGTCTGCACCGTAGTGGCTGGCAAAGCCCTCGAGCCTGTCCAGCGCGCCGGCCTCGTCAAATGCCTGAGCATAGAGTTCAATTGCCGCGTGATGGCTAAAGCAGCCGGCACAGCCGCAGGCACTCTCTTTTTTATCCTTGGCATGGGGCGCAGAATCGGTGCCGAGGAAAAACTTTGGGCTGCCGCTAGTGGCCGCTTTGATCAGCGCATGCTGATGAATATCGCGTTTTAAAATCGGCAGGCAAAATAGATGGGGTCGAATGCCGCCAACCAGCATATGGTTGCGATTGTAGAGCAGGTGCTGGGGCGTAATAGTCGCCGCCACATTGTCTCCTGCCGCGGCAACAAATTCAGCCGCCTGGAGAGTTGTAATATGCTCAAAAATAATTTTTAACTTGGGGTAGTGTTGCACCAAGCCGCGCAGATGGCGTTCGATAAACACCGCCTCGCGATCAAAAATGTCGATCTCGCCGGCGGTGACTTCGCCGTGCAGCTGCAACACCATGCCCACTTCCTGCATGGTTTGAAGAACCTTTTGGATATTGTTGAGGTTGGTAACACCGGAATCTGAGTTAGTTGTCGCCCCTGCTGGATAATACTTGCAGCCGTGGATAAATCCACATTCCTTCGCGGCGCGAATTTCATCGGCAGTGGTGTTATCGGTAAGATAGAGAACCATTAAAGGCTCCCAGCTCGAACCGGCTGGGCGCTGGGCCAGAATTCGCTCCCGGTAAGCAGCAACTTGAGCCACTGTGGTGGCTGGTGGCACGAGGTTGGGCATAATAATGCCGCGACCGAAGCCTCTTGCGGCAGCAGGCACGGTGGATCCCAGTACGCTATTGTCCCGCAAGTGCAGGTGCCAATCGTCCGGTAATGTAAGGGTAATTTTGTTCATTGAAGCCGTATCCGCAGTTGTCGGTGAATGCTACCGGAAACAGTGGTGTCATAACAGGTTTTGTGGAAAGGTATGCAGAAAAATCGAGCAACGAATGAAGATAACCATACTCAGCAACCGCGATCTGCCAAGTCACTTGGCCCTAAGCCGTCTAATTGACCATTTAAGCGGGGATTTGAGGGGCTATGGAGATAAGGCTGTTGATGAGGGATTGTCGGAACACCAGCTATCGATCTTTATCTCTGAAAAGGTCGGTGCTGACAGTGTACTGCCCCAGCCGCTGATGGATCTTGCCGCCTTCGAACGGCGGTTACTGTGCGATGGTCGTCCAAGTTTTGAGCAGTTGGCGGAAAGAGCCGGTTGTCAGTTGCAGGGTTTTGCTGATCTGGATAATAAGGTTAATAGTGCTGCAGGCATCCAACGAATCGCCGCTACTGAGCCTGAGCTAATAATATCAGTGCGCTTTGGTTTGATTATTCGCGAGGCGATTATTGCCATCCCCAAATATGGCATTATCAATTTGCACTCTGGATTGCTGCCAGATTACCGCGGCGTTATGGCGACCTTTAGGGCAATGCAAAACAATGACCGCGAGATCGCCTCGACCCTGCATTTTATCCAAGATGGCGGCATCGATAACGGCGATATTATTTCGATCTCCGAGATTCCCCTAAATCCACGACACTCCTACCTGCTCAATGTGATCAATCTCTATGTTGGGGGCTGTCAGCAGATACTCAGTGCCGTGACGACTCTCAGCGCCGGACAGAGCCTGGCGGCCGATCCTCAAGTAAAACTTCCGGGCTATTATAGTTTCCCCACCGAGACCGATCTCGAGGATTTTTTAGCTGCCGGTGGACGGCTCTATGACGAGGCTGAGATTACTGCGCTTAAGCAATACTAAAAGGGCTGGTCTTAGGGTAAAATCGCCGCCTCGTCACCTCAAGCAAAGGATTACGTCACGTGTCATCAGTTAATAAAGTTGTTTTAGCCTACTCCGGTGGATTAGATACCTCGGTTATCGTCAAATGGTTGCAGGAAGAATATAACTGCGAAGTCGTTACCTTCACTGCCGATATCGGCCAGGGTGAAGAAGTCGAACCCGCTCGCGCCAAGGCTGAAGCTTTGGGCGTAAAAGAAATTTATATTGATGATCTGCGCGAAGAATATGCTCGCGATTTTGTCTTCCCCATGTTCCGTGCCAACACCATTTATGAGGGCGAGTATCTGCTCGGTACCTCTATTGCCCGTCCATTGATTGCCAAGCGACTGATCGAAATTGCCAATGAAACCGGCGCCGATACGATTTCCCACGGCGCTACTGGTAAGGGCAATGATCAGGTGCGTTTTGAATTGGGTGCCTATGCACTAAAGCCAGGCATTAAAGTGATTGCGCCCTGGCGCGAATGGGATCTGAATTCCCGTGACAAGTTAATGGAATACTGTGAGAAGCACAGCATTCCTGTTGAAATGAAGCGCGGTAAGAAATCACCCTTCTCTATGGATGCCAACCTGCTGCATATTTCCTATGAAGGCGGCAACTTGGAAGATCCTTGGTCCGAAGCTGAAGACGATATGTGGCGCTGGACTGTTGCGCCAGAGCAGGCTCCTGATGAAGCTTGTTATATGAATATCAGCTATGAGAAGGGCGATATCGTTGCTATTGATGGCGAAGCCATGTCTCCGGCCACGGTTATTGAATACTTAAATAAGGTTGCCGGCGCTCACGGTGTTGGCCGTCTAGATATAGTTGAGAACCGCTATGTGGGCATGAAGTCACGCGGTTGTTACGAGACGCCAGCGGGCACTGTGATGATGAAGGCGCATCGCGCTATCGAATCAATCACTCTGGATCGCGAAGTCGCGCATATGAAAGATGAGTTGATGCCGCGCTATGCCAAACTGATTTACAACGGTTACTGGTGGGCACCTGAGCGTCTGATGTTGCAAACCGCTATAGATCAAAGTCAGGATGTTGTTAACGGTGATGTGCGCATTAAGCTCTACAAAGGCAGTGTGAGTGTTGTTGGCCGAAAATCTGATGACAGTCTGTTTGATGCCAATATAGCCACTTTTGACGATGATGGTGGTGCTTACAATCAAGCGGATGCTGAAGGCTTTATTAAGCTGAACGCGCTGCGTTTGCGCATAGCTGCTAACAAGGGGCGCGATCTTAAATAAACTTCTAGAAAAGTTTAATTAAGTTATTTACAAAGTGGTACCTCTTGAGGGGTACCACTGCTTTTCCTGATAATACTTTGATATGAATCAAAGGTAGTTATTCCGCCAAGTGTTCAAATTCCCGCGCAATCTAAAGGGAGATTTTGAATGAAGTCCAAGTCAGTTATTTCAGCAGTCTTTTTTATTCTTTTCAGTGGCGGAGCCTCCGCCTATCAAACTGGTGAGTTCTTTGTTCGTTTTGGCGCCGCCCATGTTGCGCCGGATGACAGCAGCAACGGCATTGCCATTCCCGCACTTTCGGTTCTCTCGATTTCAGGTACAGAGGCTCAGGTAGCATCTGATACCCAGCTAGGTCTGACATTTAATTATATGTTCAGCAACAGGCTGGGCATTGAAGTGCTGGCCTCCACACCTTTCTCACACACAATTACCGCAGATCTTGCCGCGGCAGGAATTTCTGGTCTAGGAGATGTTGTGGCTGGAGAAGCCAAACATCTGCCTCCAACGCTATCAGTTATTTTCTATCCGCTGGCGACTAATGACTCTTCTATTCAACCCTATTTGGGCTTGGGTATTAACTTCACTGTATTTTTCCAAGAACAGGTCGACCAGAGTCTGGAGGATGGAATACCGGTTATTGCCAGTGCTCTGGGCACAGATCTAGGTGTTAGCACGCTGCCGATGAAGCTTGATTTGGATGACTCTTGGGGCCTAGCTGCGCAGATCGGTGTCGATGTGGCGCTTAATCAAAAATGGCATTTAAACGCCTCGATTCGCTGGATTGATATTGATACCGAGGCGACATTCTCCTCTGCGGGCACAGATATTATCAGCGTTGATGACGTTGCAATCGATCCCTATGTTTACCAAATTAATCTGGGATATAAGTTTTAGAGCATTCTCCATGAAGGTTGAGATAGCTGTTGAGATTAAGAGCGATTGAGATTAAGAGCGATTGAGATTTAGAGCAATTGAGATTTAGAGCGATTGAGAGTGCCATGACTTTAATCGCCAACAGTCGGCTCGCACGGTTACCCCACATCTATTCAACTATAAATATTTCAAAATTGGCGGATATAAGTAACAACTGTAACGAAAAAATGGTTTTTAACGAATTTTTTTCTATGCTTAAAACAACAGATCTAAACAACGCATTTAAGAAGTGTGAGCAAAGGGAATTGGCATGGTCAGTCAACAGGCGCAGTATTCTTCCGGCGAATCGCCAAAGTTAGAAAAATCTCAGATTCAGTTACCGCAATACAACAACAAAGTCGTCAAGCAATTCGCCATCATGACCGTAGTCTGGGGAATTGTTGGCATGCTGGTGGGTGTTGTTATAGCCGCACAGTTGGTCTGGCCTGAACTCAATTTTGGTCCCTGGTTTCACTTTGGTCGTCTGCGACCATTGCACACCAACGCGGTTATTTTCGCCTTTGGCGGCTGCGCGCTGTTCGCCGCAAGTTATTATGTGGTCCAGCGGACCTCTCAGGCGGCGCTGATCTCGGATCGGCTGGCGGCCTTTCACTTCTGGGGCTGGCAGCTGGTAATTGTGGCGGCGGCGATCACTTTGCCCCTAGGGCTAACCTCATCCAAAGAGTACGCCGAGCTAGAGTGGCCCATCGATATTTTGATAACTCTGGTGTGGGTCTGTTACGCAATAGTCTTTTTCGGCACCATTGTTAAACGTCAGGTAAAGCATATTTATGTCGCAAACTGGTTCTTTGGCGCCTTTATTATTGCTGTGGCAGTGCTTCATATAGTCAATAGTTTGGCGGTGCCAGTCAGCTGGTTTAAATCCTATTCGATCTTCCCCGGAACCATCGATGCGATGGTGCAGTGGTGGTATGGGCACAATGCTGTGGGCTTCTTTTTGACTGCTGGCTTCCTCGGCATGATGTACTATTTTGTGCCCAAACAAGCCGAGCGGCCGGTGTATTCCTACCGCCTATCCATCGTACATTTCTGGGCACTGATCGCCATTTATATCTGGGCTGGCCCTCACCATCTGCATTATTCAACGCTGCCAGACTGGGCTCAGAGTCTAGGAATGGTGATGTCGATCCTGCTCTTGGCACCCTCCTGGGGCGGCATGATCAATGGCATGATGACGCTCTCCGGTGCCTGGCATAAGTTGCGCACCGATCCGACATTGAGATTCCTGGTGGTGTCCCTTTCTTTTTATGGCATGTCGACCTTCGAGGGGCCGATGATGGCAATCAAGACGGTAAACGCCCTGTCTCACAATACCGACTGGACCATTGGTCATGTGCATTCCGGCGCTCTGGGTTGGGTGGCGATGATCTCCATTGGTTGTCTCTATCATTTGTTTCCCCGGCTCTATGGCAAGAAAAAAATGTACAGCGAAAATCTAATCAATGTGCACTTCTGGATGTCGACCATTGGCACAGTGCTCTATATCGCCTCGATGTGGGTCAATGGCATTGCCCAGGGTTTAATGTGGCGCGCCTTTAATAGTGACGGCAGCCTGACCTACAGCTTCGCCGAGTCAGTGGAGGCGAGTTATCCCGGCTATTTTGTTCGCTTTATTGGCGGCGCGATCTTTTTTACCGGCATGTTGCTGATGGCTTATAACGTTTGGAAAACCATCGGAGATAAGCAGCGCCAGGCACAAAATATTGCAGGAGCGGCCCATGCCTAGCAAACATTCAATTATTGAAAAAAACATTGGCTTGATGATTGTATTGATTATCGTGGCGATCAGTTTTGGAGGCCTCGCACAAATAGTCCCGCTATTTTTTTCCAGTGACACCAATGAACCCATCGATGGTTTGATGCCGCTGCCAGCGTTGGCACTAGAGGGTCGCGATATCTATATTCGCGAGGGCTGCCATGTCTGCCATACACAAATGATCCGACCGTTTCGATCTGAGACTGAGCGCTATGGCCACTACAGTGTTGCCGGTGAACAGGTTTATGAGCATCCGTTTCTATGGGGTTCAAAACGTACTGGACCAGATTTGGCTCGGGTAGGCCAGCGCTATAGCGACGATTGGCATCGGATGCATCTGAATAATCCTCGGGATGTGGTGCCTGTATCCAATATGCCGGCATTCCCATGGTTGTTTGACAATCAGGTGGATGGTTCTGATACCGCTGCCAAAATGCGCGCCCTGCGCAGCGTCGGCGTGCCCTATACGGATAAGGATATAGAACAGGCTGAGGCCGATGTGGCCGGCTACAGTGAAATGGACGCACTGATTGTTTATCTGCAACAGCTGGGCACATTGATCCAGCAGAAGCGCTGAGGGCATATGAATATAGGAATCTTGCAGGGAATAGGCACCGTCTTGGCCATGACCGCCTTTATTGGGGTCTGTATCTGGGCTTGGAGTTCAAAAAACAAGCAGCGCTTTGATGAAGCCGCGGAGCTGCCGTTTATGGATGATTTAGGTGCTGATGGCTCGAAGATTAACAACTCGGACATTAAGAGCTCAGCAGCTAATAAGATTAAAGACAGCCAAGAGGATCAGGGAAGACAAAACCATGAGTGATTTTTGGAGCATCTGGATCAGTGTAATAACCTTGGTGGTTATATTGGGCAGCATCTGGCTGTTAATGGCCAATCGCAAAACCGAAATAAAAGGTGATTTGGCTGAGGGTGAAATCCCGAAAACCGGGCATGTCTATGACGGTATTGAAGAGTATGACAATCCACTGCCGGCCTGGTGGTTCTGGATGTTTATTGCCAGTGCAGTGTTTTCGCTAGTCTATCTTGTGCTCTACCCGGGTCTGGGAAACTATAAAGGTGTACTCGGTTGGACCCAGGAAAAGCAGTGGCAGGAGCGAGTCGATAGCGCCAACCGTATGCTTGATGAACAATACACAGTCTATGCAGCCACCAGGATTGATGATCTCGCCGCCGATCCTTCAGCGCTGCGAATGGGTCGCCGACTGTTTAATAATAATTGCTCTCTGTGCCATGGTGTTGGCGGAGTCGGTGCCAATGGATTTCCCGACCTCAGCGACAACGACTGGCTCTACGGTGGATCTGACGAAGCTATTATTCACTCCATAACTCAGGGCCGTCAGGGAGTTATGCCAGCTTGGGGTCCGGCTCTAGGCGATAGGGGCGTGGAGGATGTCGCCGACTTTGTAATGAGTCTCAGTGGCTTGCCCTTTGATATGCAGCGCGCAGCCCGTGGTGCCAGCCAGTATCAAATGTTCTGTGCCAGCTGCCACGGTGCCGATGGCGCCGGTACGCAAGCTCTGGGCGCTCCCAATCTAAAAGATGATATCTGGCTCTACAACCAGGCTGATACCAGTCTGCTGGAGAATATTCGTCACAGCATTCGAAATGGCCGCAATGGCGTTATGCCACGACATGGGGACAAGCTGCGCCCAGAAAAAATCCATCTTATTAGCGCCTATGTTTACAGCCTATCTCAGACTAACCAGCAGCCCTAAGAGTTATCTCTATGGATAAAAAGCCTTCGTCTTCGTCACCTCAACCTGAGAGCGCGAAGGCACAGGCGGCGCCAGCCAATGAAGCCATCCATGTACTCAACCTCTATCAAACCGCGGACAAAATTTACACTCGCAATCTCGAGGGTTTTTACCGCAGTCTGAGGCGCTGGACCTGGATTCCAATGCTCGCCAGTTACTTTCTTATTCCCTGGCTGAGCATTGATGGCCGCCAGGCAGTTTGGTTTGACTTGGAGGAGCGTAAGTTTCATATTTTTTGGCTTAGCCTCTGGCCTCAAGACCTACCATTTCTTGCCGCGCTGCTGATTATTTCCGCATTTGGACTGTTCACTATCACCAATCTTGCCGGCCGTGTCTGGTGCGGATTCTCCTGCCCACAAACCGTATGGACCAGTATTTTTATCGCTGTCGAAGAGTGGTTTGAAGGTGATCGCAATAAGCGTATTAAGTTGGATGCCCAGCCCTGGTCAATCAGTAAGCTTGCCCGCAAGAGTGCAGTGCAACTCTGTTGGCTACTGGTTTCACTGGCTACTGGACTGACCTTTGTCGGTTACTTCAATCCCATCCGCGAGCTAGTACCGGATTTACTGCAGCTAACTATTGGCGGTGCGGCGCTGTTTTGGCTGTTACTTTTTACTGCCTTGACTTGGGCCAACGCCGGGCTGATGCGTGAACAGATCTGCCTTTATGTCTGTCCCTACGCACGCTTCCAATCGGTGATGTTTGACTCAGATACCTTGATTGTTTCCTACGACAAGGCTCGAGGGGAGCAGCGCGGCTCGCGGAAAATAAACCAAGATCCAGCGCAACTGGGTTTGGGTGACTGTGTCGATTGCACACTCTGTGTTCAGGTCTGTCCCACCGGCATAGATATTCGCGACGGTCTGCAATATGAATGTATTAGCTGTGGCCTCTGTATTGATGCCTGCAATGCGGTGATGGACAAGATGCAGTACCCCACTGGGCTGATTAGTTTTACCACCGAAAACAGTCTCGAAAAAGGCACTCAGTTTCGTTTATTGCGCCCGCGCTTGCTGGCCTATTTTGCGGTGCTGGTTTTGATGTGCACTGTCTTTGTCTATGAAATCAGTTCTCGGGTAGCCCTGGAGATCGATGTAGTCCGCGACCGCAATATCCTCTACAGAGTGACGGAGGAGGGCTTTGTGGAGAATAGCTACAAGCTAAAAATTAACAATATGGATCAGCGTGACCATCAATACAGCATAAGCATTATCAGTGAACAGGAGTTGATCTATCGCGGTCAATCTGAGGTCGGCGTCGCCGAAGGAGAGGTAGTGGAAATGTTAGTGCGCCTATTACTACCCTTAAATCAGATCGAAAAAATCAATACAGAGATCGTGTTTGTGGTTACCGCGACCACCGAACCGGCACTGAAGAACAGCGAGATAAGTCGTTTTATTGCGCCGCTAAAAAACACAGATTGAGGTAACTTCATGGATCACCACAGGACTGACAATAGGCTGCAGCATCAGCCTCCTTGGTATCGCCAATTTTGGCCATGGTTTTTAATCGCGCTGCCCCTCTGCGTGGTTATTGCCGGTTTTAATATGCTCTATATAGCCCTTAAATATCCTCACAGCATGGTAGATGATCAGTACTATAAAGAGGGCTTGGCGATTAACCAGTCTCTGGAACAAGACCGACGGGCTGCCCAGTTAAATATTGCCGCAGAATTTGTATTTCAACCCTTAGAGGACGCTGAGACTGCCAATGTGACCGTCAGTCTTTCAGGCCTCGCCAACTACCCTGCAGAGCTAAACTTATTGTTGCTGCACCCTGGCAGTCAGTCCTTGGATCAAACTCTGGATCTAAAACACATTAAAGCGGGGCAATATAGCGCTCAGCTGACCCAGCAATATCAGTACAGTTATTATTTACGCCTGCAACCAGCAGATAAAAGCTGGCGTCTAAAGGGCAAAATTAATTTTCAGGATGGGGGTGAAGCGGCCATAAGTGAGCTAAAAGCCCCCAGTGGATTAAAAGCCCTTAGCGGATTAAAAGCCCTTAGCGGATTAAAGGCCCTTAGCCTAAAATGACTATAAGCGCCGCAGCTAATCAATTCTGCTATCACTGCAGCCTTGAAGTCCCACAGCAAGGTGATTTCAGCCTGGTGATCCAGGGTATCCGGCGCGCCATGTGCTGCCCGGGTTGCGCCGCAGTCGCCGCGACCATTTTTGAAAATGGCCTGCAAAGCTTCTATAAATTTCGTTCAGCGCCCAGTTCTCAGATTGTCGAAAATAGCTATTCCGAAGCTCAAGGAAATCTCTACGCAGACTGGGATCTCGAAGAAATACAGAGTGAGTATGTCAGTCACACGGATCAGGGGCAGCTCAGTATTAGGCTTTATATAGGCAATATCACCTGCGCCGCCTGCACCTGGTTGATTGAGCAACATCTTGGCAAACTCCCCGGCATAGATCGTATCGCCATCAACGGCACCACTCGATGCGGGGAAATTATCTGGACACCAGAAACCCTAAGTCTGAGCCAGATTCTTCGTGCCATTAAGCAGATTGGCTATGACGCTAGCCCCATAAACCAGCACAGCACTCAATCCCCGGCAACTAACGAGTCCCGCAAGCTGTTGCTGCGACTTGGAGTTGCCGGATTGGCAATGATGCAGACGGGTATGGTTGCCATCGCGTTGTACGCCGGGTCCTTTCAGGGGATGCAGGTTGAGTGGCAAAATTTATTGCGCCTGATCAGTGTGCTATTTGTCACACCCGTAGTCTTTTATTCCGCCCAGCCCTTTTTTAGCAGTGCCTGGCGCAGTTTAAAAATGCACCACCTAGTGATGGATTTGCCTGTAGCGCTGGCCATCGCCCTGGCCTATAGCGCCAGCCTCTGGGCAACTCTGCGTGGCGGTGGTGAGGTCTATTTCGATTCGATTACCATGTTCAGTTTCTTTTTATTACTGGGTCGTTTTGCCGAGCAGCGCATTCGCGATAAAAACTTGCTGCTATTAAATCGCGGTACGCTGCTGCCCCCAGTGGCGACTCAGGTTTTCCCTCAAGACGAGTTTTCTGAATCTAAAGCAGAGACTCAGGTGCCGATCAAAATGCTCTCTGCCGGCGACTTTATTCGGATAAATGCCGGACAAATTATTCCCTGTGACGGTGTGATTGAAGAGGGCACAAGTCAGATTAGCGAAGCGCTTTTGACAGGTGAATCTAAACCTTTGACTAAACGGGCAGGCCAAACTGTCTATGGAGGAACCGTCAATGGCGCCAACCCCCTGATGATAAAAGTCAGCGCAACCGGAGAGGCTACTTCCCTCTCGTCGATTATTAAACTTGCCGAACGGGCGGCCCTGGACAAACCCCAGTGGGCCATGCTCGCCGATCGACTCGCCGGTTATTTCATTGCGGTGCTGCTGTTAATCGCCGCCGCTGTGGCGATTTACTGGTGGCTCTATGATCCCGGTCGTGCCCTGTGGATCACATTATCGGTGTTGGTTGTCACCTGTCCCTGCGCTCTGTCTTTGGCAACCCCTACTGCGCTTACCGTGGCAAGTAATATCCTGCGCACTCGGGGTTTTTTAATTAATCGCATGCATGTACTGGAAACTTTGGCGGCGATTGATCAGGTAGTCTTTGATAAGACCGGCACTCTGACTGAGGGTAATCTAAAGCTGATCTCTGTGGATATCAGCGACACTGGTGCTGATATCTCCGAACAGCAGATTGTCGCTTGGGCAGCGTTGCTGGAGCGCGGCAGCCAGCATCCCATTGCCCTAGCTCTGCGCAATAATAGCCGTCTACAAAACCAGATGGCCGCGACGGTGACAGAGCAATATTTTATTACCGGCTCCGGTGTGAGAGGCAAGATAGGCGCTGAGACTTTTTATCTTGGCCGCCCTGCTTGGGTGTGTGAGATGGCAGAGCTCAAGGCGCTGACGGTGACTCACTCTGAGAATAGTCGGAACCAGTGTATCCAGATAGCCCTGGCCCGCAGGGGTGAATGGCTCGGTACACTCTCATTTTCCGATCAGCTACGCCCAACGGCGGTGGCAGCGGTCAATCAGTTACGTGATCGCGGACTTAAAGTATCCCTCTTATCCGGTGATCCATCCCCAGGTGCTGCGCAGATTGTTAAACCCCTCAGACTCGATGCCTGCCAACTGTCGCTCCAGCCGCAACAGAAACTCGCCGCCGTTTGCGATTTACAGCAGCACGGCAAACGAGTACTGATGGTCGGCGACGGTATTAATGATGTACCGGTTCTGCAAGCCGCAGATGTCTCTGTGGCCCTCGGTCAGGCCAGCGATTTGTCACAGATCCATGCGGATGTGACATTGCTTAGCGGCGACCTCAGGGCACTGCCAGAGGCCATAGCCACGGCAACTCAAACCCGGCGCATTATTAAGCAAAATATTTTCTGGGCCATCGGCTATAACTTAGTCGCACTGCCCTTAGCGGCCGCCGGCTATGTGCCACCCTGGGCAGCAGCTATTGGTATGTCTGGCAGTTCGTTATTGGTGATGCTCAATGCGCTGCGATTAGCTAGAGGGGCTACGCTCAAATAATGGAAAGTCTGTATCTGCTTATCCCCATTTCCGTAGTATTTATCGCGATGGCTATAAGACTGTTTTTTTGGGCAGTGAATTCTGGACAGTACGACGATCTCGACAGTGAAGCAGAGCGCATCTTATTTGATCAGGAGGATCTCTCTATTAAAGACTCGAATGAGCAAATAGGCACTCAAACGGGCACTCAAATCGGCACTCAAATCGGCATTCAAATCGGCACTCAAATTGGTAAGCAGGACAAGCCTTTATGACCTTTGATTATTCTCTGCTAGGCACATTATTTATTGTTGGCTTGATTGGCTCCGGCCACTGCATAGGTATGTGCGGCGGCATAGTTGCGGCACTGGGTAGCAACCGACCCAGCCCGGTATTACTGATCGGTTACAACCTCGGTAGATTGCTCAGCTATAGCATGGCTGGCGCAATTGCTGCGGGTTTGGTGGTGGGCCTGGCTGGTGAACGCTATCAAGCATTGATTCCGCTACTGCGAACCTTGGCCGGAACCATGATTGTATTAATGGGCCTGTATATAGCCGGTTGGTGGAGGCTACTAACGCGTCTAGAACAGCTGGGGCAAATTGTCTGGCGGCAGATCCAGCCCCTGATCCTGTGGCTCGGGAAACCGGACAGCCCAGTTAAATCCGTTGCCGCCGGCATGCTTTGGGGCTGGTTGCCCTGCGGTCTAGTCTACAGCGCACTGAGCCAGGCACTACTCAGTAACTCTCCAACGATGGGCGCTCTTGCGATGTTGGCTTTTGGTCTTGGTACTTTGCCAGCAATGTTGGCTGCCGGTTGGTTTTCCAGCCAACTGTCGCGCTGGCTACAGTCACCGGCAACGCGCAAACTGATGGGCCTATGCCTAATTGTTATGGGGCTATTGATGGTATGGCAAATGCAGCTGTCGACTGGGCATCAGCATCATTGAGTAACTGTTGTGAGGCTCTTTTGATATTGATCATTGTTGATCAAAAGCGCGAGTTGATTAAATAAGCTGAGTGTTTTGACGCGTCTTGGAAAACAACATCAATCAAAAATATAAACTCTGATATCTACAAAACTAAAGGTACAAAAAAGTGAAAGAACTTATCGGAATACTTTTTAGCCCTCAAGCCACTTGGTCAACCTTGGCACAGGAGTCAGATTCGAATATCAAATCTCGACTCTTATTGATACTGCTGATGGCGGCGATTCCCCCTCTGAGTTTTTACTACGGTACAACCCAGATTGGCTGGCACAGCGGTGGTGAGCTCACAAAAATAACCGCAGCAAGCGCTATACCTCTTATGGTGTTATTTTATTTAGCATTGGTGGCCTCGGTGGTAGTGATTGGACTGATGACCCACTGGATGTCAAAAACCTATAATGCCCAGTCATTCCCTATTAAAGGCATGGTGCTAATCGGTATGGCCAACACGCCAATTTTTCTCGCCGGTCTGTTAGCGCTCTATCCGATCTGGTGGTTTGATATTTTTCTCGCCACCGCTGCCTGTTGCTACAGCATTCGCCTGCTCTACCTCGGCGTACCAAAATTGATGCAGGTTCCAGAAGATCTCGGCATGCTCTATGCCAGTGCATTGTTTGCTGTGGCCTTGGTTTATGCAGTGGTGGTGCTGGGCGCTACGGTTATTCTCTGGGAATATGTCGCCGCGCCGGTATTTGTTGATGGCTAAAAGTTGGCATCAGCTACGCATATGCACATCCATCTGAGGAAAGGGAATTTCAATCTTCGCTTCTCTGAGATTGTTATAAATCGCGGTTAGATACTGTGACTTGACCCAGCCTGGACGCTTCACCCACTCGCCCTGAGCCCAGATAGTCAGAATACATTCAATCCCGGACGCGCCCAGTTCGGTGACCAGCACATCGGGCATAATATTTTCGCGCTTTAACGTGATAGGCACTTCCTCCGCTGCCTTCAAGCCTGCTTCACGAACCTGTTCTAGATCACTGCCATAAGCCACGCTAAAGCTGATCGAAAAGCGGCGGATATCATCGTTCAGCGTCCAGTTATTCACCTGACTGCTAATAAAATCCGCATTGGGCACGATGATATCGGCATTATCTAATGTTCGCAGTAAGGTACTGCGAATATTAATTTCCCGGACTTCCCCCAGCAGACCATCCGCTAGTTCGACAAAATCGCCAATGCGCAGAGACTTCTCAAACAGAATAATAATGCCGCAGACAAAGTTATTAACAATCGACTGCAGGCCAAATCCTATGCCCACACCCAACGCACCGGCCACCAACATTAGGTTGTTAAAGCTGACACCCAGAGCGGATAGGGCGAGGATTAAACCGATACCATAGACAATATATTTCAGTACCCGCTGAACGATATAGATATTTTGGTCGTGAGCGCCGCTGCGCTTAGCGGCTGCCGCGGAGGCCTTGGATAATCCTCGCTGCACAATCGCACTGACAAGCAAAATGCCGACCGCCGAGGCGACCCCAGCAATTCGCAGGGTATAGTCGCCCAATACCAGAATGGGTAGCGATAACCAGTTTTGTAATTGTTCTATCACAGCCATTTATTCCTTTTAAAAATTGCCACCAGTGAGGTCGCGATGATGACCATAAAGCCGACCAGAAAAAAGTAGCCATTGGGGTGGTGTAGCTCGGGTATATTGTCAAAATTCATCCCGTAGAGGCCAGCCAAAAATCCCAGTGGCACAAAAATCGCCGTGACCACAGTTAAGATGCGCATAGTCTCATTAAGGTTGTGCGATGTGAGAGAGATATGCCCGTCAATTAAGTCTCCTGCCAAATCATAATAGAGCGCCGAGAGTGAATTGAGTCGCTCAAATTTCTCATACACATCGGTTGCCGAGTGAATGGCGTCCCGCTCCTCGCCATGCTCCTGCTTAAGGTGCGTTAACAGCTCTGAATAAACCCGATCGTGATAGCTGTGCAGTCGCTTTAATTTCCGCAGCCAGGTTTTGCAGCCAATCAGGTCGCGCAATACGCTATCCCCCTGAGTCGATAACAGGGTATCTTCATATTCAGAGAGCGCCGGCTCAAAATCTAACAGCAGGTCGAGATAGGCTAAGCCCATAGAGTTGGTGATTGAGGCAAATAAAACCATCGGCCCGCGGGCCATCAGTGCGGATAGTGCAGATAGTTTAGTGCTAGCCAGCCAGCTGGTGATGGCCGGCGATGGATTGTCATGGCGGGTTATTAAAAAATTGCTACCAATAAAGCTAGCCACCTGAAGTGTATCGAAGGCAAGGCCCTGATGCTCTGTGTCGAGCTCGCGGACCAAGACAAATGATTGATCACTGAAATGTTCGGTTTTGGGCGGATGGCGCAGACGCCGCGCATCCTGAATGGTCAGTGGGTGGCAGCCAAACTGATCAAAAATACGCTGTTCAGCTTCGGCGGACTCCTGCTCAATATCGATCCACAACATGGCGTTGTCCGCCAGTGGTAGCTGTATCAGTTCCGCACCGCCCCGGGTGTAAGTTGAACCATCATATAGATAGACATTAATCATTCTGTGCCCCTGCACATTTAAGGACTAAGTATATTGCACAATTAGGAAAATATAATAGATTAACTTTCACCTATAACCCTTAGTTGCTAGAGCCCTCTGATACAGTGATTTTCGGCCTGAGTGCAGATTATTATCAGGTTCTAATATTTTCCTCTGGCGAGTTGTTTACTCAGGGTGGCATATCACGCACACTCATGTTTCACAAAAACACCTTTTAGAGCTGATTTTATATGGCCTCAGAGAACAACAGTCGCCCACGATTCCATCTCGCTTTTCCGGTTACAGACTTGGAAGCGGCGCGAGGCTTTTACACTGATATTTTAGGCGCGCGCACTGGTCGTGAATCCGAGCGCTGGATCGATTTTGATTTCTTTGGTCACCAGTTGGTGGCACATTTGGTTGAACCCGAGGACCATCCTTCGGTGACCACCAATGCTGTGGATGGCCATGCGGTGCCGGCATCACATTTTGGTGTGATTTTGGATTGGGTTCAGTATGAGCAATTTGTAGTTAAGCTTGAGCAGGCGGGCGTCGAGTTTGTTATCGACCCCTATGTGCGTTTTGAAGGTCGCCAGGGTGAGCAGGCAACACTTTTTGTGCGCGACCCGAGCAATAATTATCTAGAGTTTAAGGCTTTCCGAGATATAAATATGCTGTTCGATAAAGATTTGGAAACCTATTAGATCGTCTTTCCGCAGCTTATAGGTAGGCTATAAAGGCCTAGCCAGTCAGTTTCCGCACAATCGCCCGTCCCAGCATTCCCAACTTATTCGTGCTCGAAAATCTCGCCGCATTGGTTTTTTCCACACCCAGCGCGTAGTTGCTGTGGCGAGAATAGTCGATGCTGATATCGAGAAAGACCGGCTGGTTGTGTGCCGCGGTTTCCAGAGCATGGCGCAGGGCCACTTCTATATCGCTGTTATGTCTCACTGGAATATAGCCACATTCTATAGAGTCGGCGAAGGATCCCCAGTTGATATTGCCCAGTTGGGTGCAGTTGGTTTGGCTGTTATCAACCGGCTGGCTGTGGCTGGTGCGAGAGAGTTTTCCATCGTTAAAAATGCAATAAATGGTACCGAGGTTTTCGCGCACCGCGGTAAGTGCTTCCATACCACTCATCAACATGGCTCCATCGCCAACAATACCGATAACCTGTTTTTCAGGATTGGCTAACTTGGCGGCATTAACCGCGGGTATGCAATAGCCCATAGCATTAAAGCTTGATGGCGAGATAAAGCTGCGCGGGCTATTTATGGGCATTAATTCCGCAGCTAAATAAGTGTGCAGGCCATCGTCAGTAATAATAATGGCATCGTTATTCACTGCAGCTTGGAGCCGGTCAAAAAATACGGCGGGGTTAACTCGGCCTCTGCTGTTGTGGTTCAGCCACTCTTGCCTAAATAATGCTTTGTGGCTGGCTATATCATCGATCAAGGCTTTTCTGCTGACTGCCGCTGGCTGCTGTTCCTGAATTTTGTAGAGCAGGTGGGTAGCGATCTGCTGAATATTTCCGTGAAGCAGCGTCGCGGTCTCTTGGTGGTCGAGATTCTGCTTTTCGCTGGTTATATAAATAATATTCTTGGGTAAGTCGACACTGCCGCTGGCAGTGTCTGCAGCATTTAAGTTGGTGCCTATGGCGAGCAAGCAATCGCAGTCTTTAAAGGCATTCTCTGCACTGGGAATCGCCGCTGGACCAAAGATCATACCGGCATGCAAAGGATGCTGGGCGGGAAAGCTGCTGACACCAGAGAGAGTTGTACAGACTGGCGCACCGATTTGTTGGGCGAGGGCCGTCACTTCGCTGTGGGCGTCTACTGCGCCCCAGCCGACAATAATACCCGGACTCTGGGCTTCAAGTAGCTGTCTGGCGGCGGTATTAAAATCCGTGTCACTAGTGAGTTCGTCCGCTTCGTCCCGACTCTCTGTATAGAGGGGCAGTGGCTCCTCTATATCGGCGCTGAGTATTTGGATATCTGCGGGGATTTCCACAAATACCGGGCCCGGGCGATCTTTGATAGCAATATTGTAGGCGGCAAAGAGTGTCTCAAGGATTTGCTGATGGTCGCTAACACTGAAGGTCGCTTTGGTGAGAGGCTTGAGGATTTCTTTGGAATCAATCGATGGCCGGCTGTTGGCACTTTGTGAGCTGCTGGCACTCGACAGACTGCTGGCGCCTGCAATAATCAAAAGCGGAACACCAGCCAAATAGGCTTCACCTATGCCACTGATAGCATGGGTTACGCCGGAGCCGGAAACAATCAGCATGGTGCCGACACTGCCCGCGCGGGTACGACTTACGGCGTCAGCCATAAAGGCGGCGTTCATTTCGTGGTTTACTAAAAGTGGAGTGATCTGCTTTGACTGGCTTAGCTGATTATAAATTTCAGCATTTTCTGCGCCGGGGATTCCAAAGGTATGACTTATGCCGAGTTGTTCCAGTGCATACTGGATTAACCATGCGCCGCTTTTATTTATCAACCTCAACCATCCTTTGTGAGAGTTTTAACTAGCTAATATGACCTGTAGTTCTGATGCGCTTTGCACCTTTAACTGGTGAGTCTTTGAGCTTATCTGTGCGGCGCTTGATACTGGCGTCGATGGCGTTTTTGCCAGCGATTAAAAGGCCGGTAACCAGAAATGCACCGGGGGGCAAAACGGCAATCAAGAAACTGTAATTTTCGCCAAAGGGCTGCAGCATCCAAGTGCTGGCGATAGGACCAAAAAGCAGATGCATGCTGGCAAATAGTGTGCCCTGACCGAAGAGCTCACGAATCGCACCGAGAGCCACAAGCACCAGTAAAAAGCCCAGTCCCATCATTAGGCCATCGAGTGCCGCATAGCCCACATGGTGTTTGCTGGCAAAGGCTTCAGCGCGACCGAGGATGGCACAGTTGGTGACGATCAGGGGAATAAAGATCCCCAAAATTTGGTAGAGATCATAGGTGTAGGCTTTCATTAACAGTTCGGCGCAGGTGACGAAGGCGGCGATAATAATCACAAAGGCCGGCAGTCTGACGGCATCGCTAACGTGGTTGCGAATCAGTGAAACGATGGTGTTGGAGCCAATCAATACCATCATGGTGGCGAGACCTAAGCCCAAGGCGTTGACCACACTGCCAGTCACTGCCAGCAGCGGGCATAGCCCGAGCAGTTGCACCAGCGCTGGATTATTTGTCCAGAGGCCGTTTTTAGTTATTTCTGAAACGCTCACTTCGCTCATAGTGCTGCCTGTTCGATTTCTCGTGCGGCGTTTGCGGCGGCAATGGCTAGCAGACGCTCGCGGTCATCCTCAAAGTATTGCAGAGTTTTTAACACTTGGTTAATTACTGCGCGGGGTGTGATGGTTGCGCCGGTAAACGCATCATACTCGCCGCCTTCTTTTTTTACTCTCCAGCCATCGGCCTGTGGGTTGACCAGTGACTTGCCATTAAAGCTGAGAATCCAGTCGCTCTTTTTTAGATCGACCTTATCGCCGAGGCCCGGTGTTTCGCGATGTTCCACTACGCGGACACCGGCAATCGAGCCATTAAAGTTTATGCCGATAATCATCGAGATAGCACCGCTGTAACCATCTGGTGTCACTGCTGGAATAATCGCCGCCACCGGCTGGCCCTGATCTCGAGCAATATGAATACTGCCGCCCTTTTTCAGACCTAGTGTTGCCCAGTATTGTTCGGGGACCGGCTGCACATCCATCAGCATATCGTTGTCATGGCGCTCTAGTGGAATAATTTCCAGCAGTGCACGCTGAGCGGCTTCGCGCTCTGATTGTTCAATGCGCTCATAGGTGAGTTCATTGGTGGTGGCCAGTATCAGTGAGGTGACCAGAGCAAAGAGGGCGAGAACGATACTGTTAAAGCCCATTGACTTAATAATCATCAGTCTTCCTCCTTCTCTGTAGCTCTGCGGCGATCAGTGTGACCATAGGTGCGTGGCAAAGTGTAATTGTCAATAAAGGGTGCCGCAAAATTGGCTAGCAAAACGGCAAAGGCTACGGCATCTGGGTAGTTGCCCCAGGCGCGAATGATATATACCAGCACACCGATGAGAACGCCAAATAAAAGCCGACCACGATTGCTCACTGCCGAGGACACCGGGTCCGTAAGAATAAAGAATGCGCCCATCATCGATGCGCCGCTAAACAGATGCATCAGCGCTGAGCCGGGGCTTGAGGAGCTGCCGGAATCCCAAAAAATAATCGACATCAGCGCCAGAGCACCAAGCATGCCCACTGGACCATGCCAGGTAAAGATACGCTGAGATAGCAGAATAATACCGCCGAGTAGGAATCCAAGATTGACCCACTCCCAGCCGGCACCGGCAAACATCGCCTGATTAAATAGCGGCTCGCGGTCATATACCTGATCCACTAGCAGTCCACTGCTGTGCTTAAAGACATCCAGTGGCGTGGCGCCAGTCACACCGTCCGCGGGGCTATAGCCAGCAAAGACAATTTGCAGAGACTCGATCAAACCCGGGTGAGCTGTGCCGACTGGGAGCAGCGCCAGAGGTGCAACCCAGGTGGTCATCTGAATGGGGAATGAGATCAGCAGAACTACATAGCCAACCATCGCCGGGTTAAACGGATTGTAGCCGAGGCCACCATAGAGCTGTTTGGCGACAACGATTGAAAAAACCGTACCCACCACAACAATCCACCAGGGTGCCAGAGGTGGCAGAGCCAGACCCAGTAACACAGCAGTGACAACGGCGCTGTAATCACCGAGATAAAAGCTTATTGAGCGCCCACGCATTTTTACAATTAGCGCTTCACAGCAAACTGCGGTCACTGAGGCCAGCACCACATTGATAAAGCTGCCCCAGCCAAATTGCCAGGTCAGTGCCAGGAGACCTGGGATCGTTGCCAGCACCACTAACTTCATCACCAGAGAAGTATTTTGCGCTGCATGGGCGTGGGGTGAGGAGACCTGTTTAAATGCCATTATTCTGCCAACTCCGCGAGCTTGGATTTGGTTTGCTCAAGTTTTTGCCGAGTATTTTCCACTGCGGCACTGAGTTGGTCCTGTTTGCCGCTATCGCTACTGATCGCTTCAGCGAGTTTCTCTTCGGCCATTTTAAGGCGCTGCTCGGCACTGGCAATAGTGCGCTCAAGTTTGGCTCGCTGATCTTCCGGGCTGGCCTGTTTGGCGGCAGCACGTGCCTGAGCTGCGGCGATAATATCCGCGGCGGAGGAGCTGGGTGTGGCACCAGTGGGAGTGGCCTTTGAGGGTGCAGCTGCACTGCCATTGGCTGTTGCCGCGGCATGATCGGCCTTGGCCTGCTGAGTCGCCTCGCGACGTGCGGCACGTTTAGCTTCTTTTTCCCGCTCGGCCTGTTCAATGCGCTCTTTATGGAACTCAAAGCGGTCGCGAGCATGATCCGATTTAACTTTTTCTTCCCGGGCCTGACGAATTTCGCCCTTGGCAGCGCGGTAGTATTGCACCAGAGGAATATTGCTCGGGCAGACATAGGAGCAGGCACCACATTCTATGCAGTCGAACAGGTTGTGGGCTTCGAGACGATCGTGTTCCTGTGCCTGGGCATACCAAAACAACTGTTGCGGCAGCAGGGAGGCCGGGCAGGCTTCAGCACACATGCCGCAGCGAATGCAGGGCTGAGCTGGTTCATCATCTGGAATTTCAGCATAACTGGGAGCCAGAATACAGTTGGTAGTTTTGACGATTGGCACATCGGCTGAAGGCAGGGTGAAGCCCATCATTGGCCCCCCCATTACAACGCGGCCACCGGCCTGTTCGTCGAACTGGCTGTGCTCCAGCAGATGGCTGACCGGCGTGCCGATCAGGGTGTCGTAATTGCGCGGTGTAGCCACTGCATCGCCGGTAACTGTGGTCACCCGTGAAATTAGCGGTTCGCCATCTATAACCGCGCGCTTGATCGCATAGGTGGTACCAATATTGATACAGACCACACCCTCATCAGCAGGCAGCTTGCCGCTGGGTAGCTCTTTGCCTGTGAGTATATAAATCAGCTGTTTCTCACCGCCGGAGGGATATTTGGTGGGGAACACCACCACTGAAATTCCTGTGCCTTCCACGTGGGGGGCGAGGGCTTCAATGGCCTCGGGTTTATTATCTTCGATACCGATCAAAATATGGTGCGGGTGATCGAGAATGGCGCTAAGAATTTTAATCCCTTCGACAATTTCGCCCGCGCGCTCGCGAATCGCTGAATCGTCCGCGGTGATATAGGGCTCACATTCGGTGGCGTTGACAATTAGGGTGTCGATGGGTCGCTGACGTCCGGGGTTGAGTTTCACTGCCGATGGGAAACCGGCGCCGCCCATACCCGAAATACCGGCATTGCCAACCATCTCAATAAGTTTTCTCGGTGAGATATGTTCGTAGTCGCTAATGCCCTGGTGCTCAATCCAGCTGTCGGCACCATCAGTGGTGATTTCGATACAGGGTGCGAGCATACCAGAGGAATGAGCTATGGGCCGATGCTCTATGGCGCTGACAATACCTGAAGAGGGGGCGTGCATAGGAATGCTGACCATCCCTGTTGCCTCAGCAATCACCTGCCCTTTAAGCACTGACTGACCAATCTCCACACAGGGCGTGGCCGCTGCGCCTATATGTTGGCTCAGGGGAATAATCAGTTTTTCGGGAATTGGCAGTTGGCCAATGGGTTGCGTCACTGACTGATGTTTGTTTTCCGGAGGATGTACGCCACCCGGTGTAACCCAGGTTCTACTCATGCTGCATCCTCATTCTGAGCGACGGGGCTGACTTCGCCGCGGCGATCAGTGGCAATCATTTGTCCCGGCTTGGCGGGTATTGACCATTTCCAGTCGGCAATGGTTTCTGCAACTGGCAGCATATCGATACAGTCTACGGGGCAGGGCTCAACGCAGAGATCACAGCCGGTGCACTCATCGGCAATCACCGTGTGCATTAATTTTGCGGCGCCCAATATGGCATCCACAGGGCAGGCTTGAATGCACTTGGTGCAGCCGATGCACTCATCTTCGCGGATATAGGCAACGGTTTTGACTTCGCTCTCTTCACCGTGCTCAGCATCCAGCTCCGGGGCTGGAACATCTAATAGATTGGCGATCGCATTAATTGTCGACTGGCCACCAGGAGGACATTTATTGATGTCATCGCCACCGGCGATAGATTCTGCGTAGGGGCGGCAGCCGGGAAAACCGCACTGACCACATTGGGTTTGGGGTAATAGCTCGTCGATCTGCTCGACAATGGGATCACCCTCAACCTTAAATTTTTCCGCGGCGAAGCCGAGCAGCGCGCCGAATAAAATCGACAGGCCGACTAGGGCAATCAGAGCTGCAAGAATGGGGTTTTGCGCGATAAGCTCAATCATTTAAACGAGTCCACTGAATCCCATAAAGGCCAGTGACATGAGTCCGGCGGTAATCATGGCGATGGCGGCCCCTTTAAATGACTCGGGAACATCCGCTGCGGCAAGGCGTTCACGCATAGCTGAGAATAGAATCAGCACCAGAGAAAAACCGGCGCCGGCACCAAAGCCATAGAGTGAAGACTGTACAAAATTGAGATCTTTCGACGTGTTTTGCAGGGCCACACCGAGTACCGCACAGTTGGTGGTAATCAGGGGCAAAAATACACCTAGCACCCGATAGAGCAGCGGGCTGGTTTTTTCGATAAACATTTTGGTGAACTGCACCACGGCGGCAATTACCAGAATAAAGGCGATAGTGCGCAGATAGATCAGCCCCAGAGGCTCGAGCACCATAGCATTGACTATATAGCTAGCCATTGCTGTGAGGGTCAGAACAAAGGTAGTGGCCGCGGCCATGCCGATGGCTGATTCGAGTTTATTTGAGACACCCATAAACGGGCAGAGTCCGAGGAACTGTACCAGTACATAGTTGTTGATCAGGATCGAACTGACCAGAATGACTGCAAATTCTTGCATGCTAAAACGCCAAACCTTGTGAAGGCTGCCATTATCGTGGAATCAACTAGCGCGATTCAACCCATATGCAGCGGGTGGTTAGTTCTTTTATGAATAAGTAGTAACTGCAAATTCAGCTACTTCTCGGCTTAGCTAAACTGATAGCCAGACTGCGGACTCAATTATTGACTCGGCTGATAGCTCAAACTCTCGCTCATATATACGCAGGGATTGAGTTTGTTGATCAGCTAACCCGCTGTCCTGGCTGCGCTCCGCTGTCGGGTTCCAGCAGATAAATCCCTTTTTTATCGCCGGCGGCCAGCACCATGCCCTCGGACATACCAAAGCGCATCTTCCGCGGCGCCAGATTAGCGACCATTACTGTCAGGCGGCCTTCCAGATCCTCTGGTTTATAAGAGGATTTGATACCGGAGAATACCTGACGGGTCTCGCCGCCAAGATCGAGAATTAACTGCAGCAACTTATCGGCGCCCTCAACATGGGATGCGCTGACAATGCGTGCTATCCGAAGGTCTACCTTGGCAAATTCATCAAAGTTAATTTCTCCAGCGATGGGATCATCCGCCAGTGGCCCTTCGATCGGTTTTGCCACAGCTTGCGCAGTCTCTTCCTTACTGGCTTCAATCATTGCATCCACCTTGTCTTTCTCAATCCGCAGCATTAATGGCTTAAAGGGCTTGAGCTGATGGCCTAACAACGGCTGTGCGGCGCTTTCCCAACTCAATGTATCATTGAGAAATTCTTCAGCTGCAATGGTCATGGCTGGCACAACTGGCTTTAAATAGGTCATCAGCACTCGGAACATATTGATTCCCTGAGAACAGATATCCTGAACCTGCTGTTGCATGCCGTCCTGCTTGTTCAGTTTCCACGGCTCTTTAGCGGCAATATATTCATTGGCGGCATCGGCCTGAGCCATAATCTCGCGGATCGCCTTGCTGAAGTCGCGGTTCTCATAGTGCAGGGCAATACTTTCGGACGCGCCACTGACCTGAGCCCAAAGCTCCGGATTATCAATATTGGTCGACAACACGCCATTGTTACCATTAGCAATAAACTTGGCGCAGCGACTGGCGATATTCACCACCTTGCCGACCAAATCACTGTTGACCTTCTGCTGAAAGTCTTCCAGATTGAGATCAATATCTTCTACCGACCCAGACAGTTTCGAGGCGTAGTAATAGCGCAGATAATCCGGATCCAAATGGTCCAGATAGCAGCGCGCATTTATAAAGGTACCCCGTGATTTCGACATCTTCTTGCCATTTACGGTGACAAAGCCATGCACGCAGATCTTGGTGGGGGTGCGGAACTGGGCACTGCTCAACATGGCGGGCCAGAACAGCGCATGGAAGTTAACGATATCCTTGCCGATAAAATGGTACAGCTCAGTCGTGCTGTCAGCCTTCCAGTAATGATCGAAATCCATACCCTCGCGATCGCAGAGATTTTTAAAACTGGCCATATAGCCAATTGGCGCATCCAGCCAGACATAAAAGTATTTGCCCGGAGCGTCGGGAATCTCAAAGCCAAAGTAGGGTGCATCGCGGCTGATATCCCACTCCTGCAGACCGCTGTCGAGCCACTCCCCAAGCTTATTGGCCACTTCTTCCTGCACCGCGCCACTGCGCGTCCAGTCTTGCAGGAACTGGGTGAACTCAGGCAGCTTAAAGAAATAATGCGTTGATTCTTTTTCGATAGGCGTGGCACCGGAAATCGCCGACACCGGATTGATCAGGTCGATGGGCGAATAGGTTGCGCCGCAGGCCTCGCAGTTATCGCCGTACTGGTCTTCGGTTTTACACTTGGGGCAGGTACCCTTGATATAGCGGTCCGCCAAAAATAGATTTTTCTCTGGATCAAAAGCCTGAGTAATCTCGCGCTTGGCGATATGGCCATTGGCGTTTAAGCGGTTGTATATCAGCTCAGAGAACTCCCGGTTCTCCTCCGAGTGGGTGGTGTGATAGTTGTCCACACT
>Ga0208971_1000023_pt1 | contig 98837 bp, 116 predicted proteins | sample AOAMet1_18_M0_10_2_FD_188229 | JGI IMG/M metagenome (GOLD analysis project Ga0208971, IMG submission 188229) | Ammonia-oxidizing marine microbial communities from Monterey Bay, California, USA - CAN11_18_M0_10 (SPAdes) | ecosystem: Environmental > Aquatic > Marine > Intertidal zone | place...
TGGTATGAGTTTGAATATAGAATACAGAATTTTGGTGGTATAGGTGCTGCTAATTTTCAATATGAAATACCTGCTAACTACAATACAGGTCAATTTAATCAACTCAGTCCCGCACACCCATTTGCAGAATGGTCTACTACTGAACCTATTGACCCTATCACAGCATCTGGTTATATTAAAGGAGCAGAAGAAGTAGGTATTGCAGGACAAACAGTTTACCTAAAGACACAGAATAAAAACCAAGTAGGTTTCTCATATACCATAGCAGAAACTACAACAACAGATTCAAACGGATATTATTCATTTAATACCACGTTAGATTACAACGATTACGATTTTACAATAGACATCGCTCCGACAATAGGAACACTTACAACTTCAGATATTAACTGGTTTCAAGACAGATTACTATCAGATGCAGTTAGTTCTAAAGATTATTGGAGACTTGATGTAAATAATACAGGTTCATTTTCTGCCTCTGACATTTATCTAATGCACCAGAAGAGACAAGGTAACATTTCCAGTTACCCTGGTGGAGGACAAGAAATATGGAACACAAATTCCTGGCAAAACCCGACCATTTGGCCGGCAGTTGCTGCGGATTCAGATGACAAATCACAACTCTCCGGTTACGGAGCATGGTCCCTCTTTGATTTAGCCAATGGAAATCAAACAACTTTCTATGTAATAAGAGCGGGTCATAAAAACTAAAAAAAAATTAAAAACAAATGAAATTAAAAAACATTCTTCTAACACTGGCTTTAGCTATCAGTACAATGACTGTCTTCGGGCAGACGACTGCGCCTGATGCAACAAAGCCTTATGTTATTTTTGATTCAACGTACACTTTAGAATCTACTGGTTCGAGCTCAAACACTGAGTTTGATATTTACTATGATAACACGTCTGGTAATGCAGTTAAAGGTATTCAGTTTTCGTTTAATTATGATAACGCAGTATTTGATGAACCAACAGTAGCATATAACAATACATCTGGCCCAGTTGGATATTTGTCGTATGACGTTGATTCAACAAACGGAGTAGTAAAAGTAGTATGGGTTTATACTGGAGCATCTACCACTTTCGATATGATTGCTGGTAATATGTTTACAGTAAACGCACCTTTTCTATCAAATTACACAAACGGAGCAGTTGCTGACGTAGATTTTACTACTAATCTTACTGCTTATTATGTAAAGGCTGATGGAACAGATGGAGCTCTAGGTACACAAGATAATGGTGGTAACTTTATAGAACCTGTGTTTGATTATGTAGCAACTATCTTAAATAGTGGAACAAATCCAGCTGAATCTATTCCTGTGATTTTACAGAAATCATCAGATGGAAATACTTGGACAGATGTAACTACAGTAACAACGGCAGCAGATGGAACAGCAACATTCTCAGAAAGCTTAGACCAATCTTACTGGCAAATTAGACTTAAGATTGCAAGTGGACTAGATGCAAGTGCAGCACTATCAACTGCAGATGCTAATATGATCGCACAAATTGTTGCGGGAGTACAATCAGCTTCTGGTATTCAGTTCTATACTGCAAATCCAAATCAAGCTACTGGAATTACAGCATCGGATTCTTACTTAGTATTCTCTAGATTAGCACAAGGTAACTCAAGTTACGCTTCTAATCCAGATGTATTATTCTTTACTGAAGCACAATATAATACTATTAATGCTTCAAGTTCAGATCAGTCAAGTTCAATTCCAGGACTATCAGTATTTTTATCTCCACAAATTAATGGAACTACCACTGGTAATTTCTACCTATTAATATTAGGTGATGCCAACGGTACAGGTTTAAATTAATATGAGGAATATACTACTAACAATATTAGTATTGTTCACCACATGTGCACAATCTCAGGTCGTATTTAACGTACCTGAGATTGATGTGCCTGTAAGTGAGTTTATTAATCTGCCTGTAGAAATTGAAACTTCAGGCGAAGATGTTGGTAGTTTAGAATTTGCATTGAACTATGATCCAGACTATTTAGAGTTTGTATCGATTACTGTGACACCTAAAGCTCAAGAGTGGTTAACATATACTATGGACTGGGAAGGTGAAACTGTTAGATGGGGCGGTTATGACGCTTCCTTCGGTAATTTTACTATAATTAATACAACAGAATTATTTACGGTAAGATTTAGGGTTACTAATCAAGATTGGGACACAATTCCAATTACGATTGGTAGAAAAACAGCTGGCACAGAATTAGGATGGGATATTGATGTTGAAAACACAGATGGCTATGTGAATAAACGATCAATGCCATTTGATACTAGGCCAACTGATGGTATTTATGGAATTGTTTATCCAGTTCCAACAAAAGGTCCAATTACATTTGACCTGACAGTACCAGACAATGGCGATTATATTGTCAGAGTATTAAACTATAATGGTTCAGAATTTTTAAAAGAAAGTAAAAGATTCTTTGCAGGATGGGTACAATTTCAAATGGATCTATCTTCATTACCACAAGGTGTTTATCTCTTACAAGTTACTAATGGCCAATTTGTTAAAACATTTAAAACCATAAAAAAATAACTTAATAATGAGAAAGAAGATGATTGCACTGTCGTTAAGTTCAATACTACTATTTGGATGTGGAGCTACAAAGCCTACTTCAGATGGATGTTGCGAGAAAAAAGTACTAACACAAAAAGAAGCTGATGAGAAGATCATGAATGGTCTACTATTTACATTAGTAACTTATATAATACTTAGTACATTAAAAATAAACTAAGAAGAATGTCAGATAAAAAAGAAAACAAATTCTTTTCTGAAATTAAAAATCAAATCATTGCCGGCGTTGGCTTAGTCATCGCCGCTGGGTTTGGTATCTTTATTACTAACATGGAAGGTTGGTTATCTCCAAAAAAGGAACCTACTCCAGTTGTAGTACAAGATAGTATTCCGGCTCAACCACAAATTATTATTAATAATATAGTGGAAAAGAAGGAAGCACCAAAAGTGATTGTTAAAGAAAAGAAAGAAGACGAAATAACATGGTAAGATTATTTACACTGGTCTTTTTGTTAGTTACCTTTACAGTTAATGCTCAAATAGGTAAAACTGAGACTGAAGACTATAAAGCTAGTTTTGAACAAAAAGCAGACATCGATGAGGTATCTGACTATATGTTAGATTATCAATTGCCTATTCAAGTATTAAATATAGGCTTTACACCAGAACTATATGAATTCTATCCAGAATTGAGAGAGAATAGAGTTGGTTTAGGTGTTAGTAATATTACTCTGTCTTATTTAGAATGGACAGATAGATTTCTATTTACAGAAGATAAAGAAGAAATCAAACAGAGAATGGTTAAGCAACATAAAGCTGCAGCAAAAGGTATATCGGCAAATGATATTAAAGTTGTAGGTAATGTTGTGTTAGCAGAGTATTTTGTATATGTAGAAATATATGACTATTCAGTATCTGAGGAAGAAGAAGTTACAGTTGATGGAGTAAAGACTGTACTAAAAACTATTATTGGTATGCAAGTAAGATTTGTTAATGCTGAAACTGGAACTATTTTCACAGGCAGTGGAAGTGGTGAAGCAGTCACGATTAAAAGATCAAAGATTGGTGAAGACAATGTTGTCAAATTCAATCAATCAACAATTGGTATTGCAACTAAGAAAGCCCTAGAATCTGGAACTGCTCGTATCGTAAAAAGAATGATAAAGCGTGGGATATTTGAAGAATAAAATAATAACAGTTCTGTTATTCTTAGCACCACTAGTCAGTTATGGCCAGTGGTCTTATACGTTTACAGATCCATGTACTCTGAATCAACAAACAATTCAAATGGGTTCAAGTGATGAGATTGCCTTAAATTATTTTGGCAATGTTCAGACATTTACACAACCAGATTTTACAGATGGTACTTTTGATGCATGGATGAATTTAGTTACTCAGGCTAATTCTGCGAATCCATGTCAAAGCGTTACTCAAGCTATTACAAATAATACAAATGCTATAATAGTTCAAAATACTATTACAGTAATTACAAATATAATGAATGTGTTAGGTGGAGATATGTTACCACAAGCACTTTCATCATCAGGTGTTCCAGTAGCAGAGGCTATTGATAATGCAAACAAAAAGAAGAAGAAGAAAAAGAAAAAGAAGAAATCAGGAGAACAAAGTTCTAACTCTAATAAAGAATCTGAAGATTCTAATAGTGAATCTAATAGTTCCGATAATAAAAATAATGAGAATAGTAATTCAGAGTCTAGTTCGGAACAATCTAATGGCTCTGGTTCTAATCAAACTAGTAATGAACAAAGTAATACAGGTGGAGGTGGCACTTCAACAGGTAGCGCTGAAACAAAAACAGAAGATGAATCAAAAGAAGGCGGATTAGGTATGTCTTTAGCTAATTCTATTTCAAATGCAGTTGATGGTGGAGAATCAGATAATAAAAACAGAGGTTCTTTAATTGCATCAGGCGATATTGTAGTTATTGACAACCAAGATAACTCAAATGGACGTCAAGTAAAAGTAGTAGGTTCTATTACTAGTGCTAATACAAAAAAGAGCAGAGTTCAAGGAGCACTATTTACATATACAACTGTAACTAATGATTTTAGTTTAACTTTCTATAAATCATGGATCAATCCGAATAGAACATTTAATCTAGTAGGTGCAAATACTACAATGACAGATTTTAATCAAAATCATTTAAACACAACTACTGTTTTAGAATCATTTAAGTTTGGTAAGAAGAAATTCACTGGAATGGCTGGTTTAAATTTTACTATAGGTAAATTAGGTAAAAGAGAACTACAAAATCTATCAGCAGTTACTGGAGTTCATAGAAACTTTAGAGTTAGTCCAAAGATTACAACATCGGCTTTAATTCTAGGAGTCTATTCTCCATTCACACAATACTATGAAGGTCAATGGTGGGATCCAGGTGTTCTTATAGTTCCATTTAGTTCTTGGGATATACAAATTACAAAAACATTCAAATACAATATCAGTTTTACTGGAGTTTGGCAATCAGGTGGAAATGCCCTCAACTATCAAATACTAACTGGTGGTAAAATTAGATTCTAATATGAAAAAGCTATTAATACTCCTATTCTTAATTCCAACTATGTTATTCGCACAAGATTGTTATACTGTTAAGAATGTAACAACAGAAGTTGAAATGGAAGAGATCAGCCAAAGAAGAATTACATTTGGTATTAAACAAATGATGGAAGATGTTATTTCAGACAAGTATGATTTATGTTTAGATGGTAAGCCAGTTGAAGTTAAAGTAACTTCAATAGAAGCACCAACGACTGGAATATCGATAGGACCGTGGACTAAAGTGAGTAAAAAAACAATAGTCACTTTACTAATCTATATGGATGATAATGTAATTGAAGTTGAAGGAATGGCTAAATCTACAGTTAAAGCTACATTCATCGATTTACAAGATGAGAACTTACCTTTTAATAAGACAGTATTTGCGTCTGCAATCAAGAAAGCTATCGAGAAATCTCTAAAATAGGGTTTACCTGTTGAAACTATTTATATTTAATGTCGTATAAGTATTATAAAAAATATAAATATGAAATTTACAGTTAAAGAAACACCTTACATTAGGTATCAAATGACAACTCATCAAGGTACTGTTTTATTTGATGAAGAAGAAGTTACATTTAGATTTTCTGAAGATGATAATGGTTCTGAATTCTATATTTTAGGTGAAACAGGCTTTGAACAAAGTCCTTTAGAAGATCCAAAACATATTGCTATTTACGCGGCTATCATGGAATGGGGTAATCCTGAGGAATTAGAACAAGGTGAAGAAATCGAATTGGATCAAGAAACACTTGATCTATATCAATAAATTAACCCCAAATGGCAAATCTTAAAAAGAAATACAATAGAACTAAATCTGAATTAGTTAGGGCTTTAAATAAGTCTGATAGAAGAACAGTAGTACTTAGTATTAAAGTGGTAGAAACTTCTAAAATTAAAGAACATCTTATTTATGAATGTTTATATTTAGATAATGGTAAAGAAAAGAATGTTACTATTATAGCCCAAGATATTACTAATGCAATGTTAAAACTTGAGCCTTATCTTGGTGCAGGTATTCCTGACACAACAACTAATTTAATTCTGGGAAGTGAAAGATATCCTAATGTACCTTTAGATCCGCCAGTATAAAAAAAATTATGAAAAAAGCAATATACTTTATATCTTTATTAATATTAACCTCATGTTCTGAAGATTCTATTACACAACAAGAAACTAAAGAAGAAAATGGTTACAAAGTCACAATAGTAGAATTTGATGGATGTGAATATGTAAGTTTTAAAAAGAATTGGAGTACCAGTTCAAGTATTACCCATAAAGGTAATTGTAAAAATCACAATTATTTAGATGGAAGATCATTTAATGATAAAGTCGAAGCTCTTAGAGAAGAAAGTGGGCTTATCGACAATCTACTAAACAATATAAAATAGATGGAGTTAATAAGTACGCATCCGGTCAAGAAGTCCGACTTGGGATTTCATGGCAATCTTTTTGGTGGAAAATTATTAGCATGGGTTGACGCAGCGGGAGCTGCATATGCTTCCCAAGTATGCGATACACCAAGAATGGTAACAGTTCTCATAGATAAATGTGTTTTTAAAAAACCAGCAAAAGAAGGACATCTCCTTAAAATATACGGTGAAGTAGAAACAATAGGAAACTCATCTGTCACCCTAAAAGTTGAAGCAAGATCACATAATGTATACAACGGTAAACAAGGCATTATACTTGCAACACATATTAAATTTGTAAGAGTAGACGAACAAGGTGAAGCAATTTCTGTCAGTAGTAGAGTTAGAGATAAATATATGGGTGATATATAAAATGGGTGTTTAATTAAAAAACATTAAAAAATCATGAGCAATACAGAAAAGTTTCTACAACTATTTTCAGATTTTGATATGGTAGTAGTAGAAAAAACAGTAAACAAGCCAAAAAAGACGATTAAGGCAACGTCCAGTATTAACGCTAATCAAACGAGAAGCGAACTAAAAAAAGCTTTAAAAAGATTGACAGAGGAATATAGCAGAGCTAGAAAATCCTTTAAACAAAATAAATTAAGCCGTCAAGAATTATTTGATTTTGAATGGAGATTATTTGAAATTCAAGAAGAAATCAATAGATTAGATGACGAGGCAACGACAGAATGAGATTAGAATCACTTAGTACATTTATTATAGATAGATTGGTTTTTAGAAAAGAACCAAAAGATAAACATGTAATAAGATTAAGTGCAACACAAGATAAAGAATGGTTTAAATCATATTCAGAAGATGCACCCATAGAATTACCACCTTCAAATTCATCTGAATTAGTAAAACTAGAATTATTAGATATGGCAATAGAATGTGCCAGTACAAAAAAGCCAGCAAAATTAGAACATAAATATGACGATGATTTTATGTGGGCATTTAAAGAATTAGTTAAATCTAATGATTTACAATGGTCAAATAAATATTTTAAATATTTGATCAAAGCAGCTGGTGATAGAATAATTAGATTAAAATATAAATACAATAGACCAAGACCATACCAATTAGCACCATATCATGGTGTAGATATAAAGGTATTCGGTTCTGATACAGCAAAAACTCCATCATTTCCATCAGGTCACACTGCCCAAAGTATATTAGTGGCAAAAATAATAGGTGATGTATACCCCCAATTAAAAGAAGATGCTATGAAAATAGCGGATGATGTTTCTAAATCAAGAATAGTAGGAGGTCATCACTTTAAATCAGATATTGAATTTGGTGAAAAGATAGGAATGTGGTTGTATAATAACTTAGTTAAAGAATGGAAGAAATAGTATCTAAATTTGTAGGAGAATGGGGATGGTTGACGGCTGTTGCGATAATAACATTTGCATTTAAAGATCTTGTTTCTAATTTTGTAATAGGAGCACAGTTTTTATATGGCAATGATTACAATATAGATGATATAGTTTACATTAGAGGAGCTAAAAAGGCCAGAATAGTAAGACAAAATATATGGAAAACTGTTTTTTATGTATATGGTCACGATAGAAAATTTATAGTTCCAAATAATATGTTATGGAGATTAGAAATAGAAAAAGACATACCAAAAAATGAAACACATTAAAACACAAAAGATTTACGAAGATGCACAAAAAGTTGCTGACTTAAATCAAAAGATTAGAGATTTAGATAAAAAGAAAACCGATATCAAGATAAAGGCCGCTGATACTGCTAAAAAGCAAAGAGAAGAAGAGGATCCATTGAAATCCGAGTTACATGCGATCGCTGCACAAAAACTTTCTTTACAAGCACAAATAGTAAAATTAGATATTAAAACTGCTGCCATTAAAATAAGACAAGAAAATAATAAATAAACTTTTTTAAAAGGGTTTATATAACTTAAGATGAAATACGTTAAAAGATATGAAGCTTATTTAAATGAAGCAAGAAGGCCAGGTAAACCATATCATGGGTCTAAAATTCTTGTATTTGATCTTGATGATACATTAGTTATATCTTCTGCAAAAATCAAGGTGTGTAATAAAAAAACAGGTGAATGTTATTCTCTAACACCTGAAGAATTCAATACATATGAAAAAGGTGAACATGAAGAATTAAACTTTGACGAGTTTAAATCTTTAGAGATTATGAAAGCCGGTAAATTAATAGAATATTATCTTAAAATATTCAAAGAAGCTTATAAGTCAAAATTAGCAGTAGGAATTGTTACGGCAAGAGATGATCGTAAAATGATTCATAAATGGCTAAGAGAACACGTAGGATATAGAATTGATTATGAATTAATATTTGCAGTTAATGATCCTATTCACAAATTCAAAGGTAATATATCTGATCGTAAAAAAGCAGCATTCAAAGAACTTATAGAAATGGGTTACAATGATATGCAGTTTTATGATGATGACGATGCTAACCTAAAATTAGTAAAATCATTAGAAGACGAATACGATGGGATAAATATATCAACAATAAAAGCAATAAAATAATATGAGTACATTCGGAGATATTAGAAATAACTTTCAGATTGCAATGAACAGAAAACAAGCTGAAATAAATGAGAAAGTCAAATATAATTACAAAAGAGAATTTTTTAACTCAGCATATACTGATTGGATGAAATCTGCTTCTTATCCAGGTGCGATCACTAAATTTGGTACAGGTGAACAATTAAGAGCAGATTTAGGGGTAGAACCAACTGACAATACAACTCAAATGTTAATAGCATCTGGTTTACCTAAAGATTATTTTGAAATTGAAATACAATATCCTGGAGATGACAAATCACTTTCCGGAACATTTCCAACCGTAGTTGTTACGATACTAAAAGATATTAATATTGGAACTGAAACTTTTTTAAAAGGTGAAGAATATCTTATTGTAAGTAATGTGGCTAAAACAAAAACCGGAGAAAAAGCAATAATAGGAAGAGGTAAATTAACACCTAAGGCTCTAGGACTAGATGGAAAGGGAGCTACTTATGGAACAATAGATATTATATGTAAAGCAGCTATTGATGCAGTTGAAAAAAAATACGGTAACACCTTTCCTAAACCATACATAGACTATATTAAAGATCTAGTAGAGTATACTAGAAATCAAGATACATATAAAATTCCCGGGAATTTAAAAACATTTCTTAAAGAAGCAGGTCAAAGTTTTGAATTGGATTTTGGTAAAAATATACAAGAAGAATATGGAATAGACTCGGTTTCATTAGCAAAAATAGCAAATGATTTTGGAGAAATATTAGGAGGTATATTTTTATTCAGTGCAGTTAGCGATCCTGGGACGGGCTTAAGTTTTCCACAAGGAGCAAATGCTGCGTTAGTAGATTTTCATTTTGATGGATGGGACATATCTTCAAAAGCTGGTAAAAAAGGAGGAACTCCATCTATCGTCACGATGTGTGAAATAATACATAATAGAGTTTCTGATAAGAATTCCGAACAGAATTTTGTTTTAGACAAGTCTGAAAGAAAAACATATGATGATATAATCAAAGTGATTGCTGATCCTAAAACAAATGGAGGATATACTAAAGAGCCTAATCAAGGAAGACAATCAAATGTATGGCTAACAAATATTGTTTTAGCAAATAGTCTTTTATATAACAATAAAACTTCCGGATATAGGTCTATTTTAGATAAATTAGGAATAAACAATATGGAAGTTTCTAGGCATATACTTCATGAAAAAGTAGATGAACTATTTAATAGAGATCAAGGAGAATGGTATAAAATAATGGATGAATTTTGGAGCAAAACAGGTTCCAGGCCTGATGGTTGTAAGAATGAACAATCAGCAGTAACATATTATGCTAAAAGACTTAAGAAAAACGACCAATATAGGTTTGGTGTTATTTTTTATCCTATTTCTCAGGAACTAGTAAAAACTATAAATAGCAATAAAGTATATGTTGACGGTTTATCTTCTATGGTAAACAGAGTCAGTTCAGTTCAACAGTTGTATTTATTAATAGGTGTAAAATCAACAGGCATTCAATTTAAAATTAAAGATTTTGCAGCCGCAAGGTTTCAGTTTAGCGCAGGAACTGGGGCAAATGAGCCATTTAATAAAAACATAGGGCTTGAATCTAGATAAAAAATAAACCATTCTAAATTTATTCGTATAACATCTATAAACGAATATAAAAATGCAAGATTACACATACATACTAGGTCCTTGTAGTATTGAGAACGAGGACAACTTCATGTTAGTTGCTGAAACACTTTATCCATTAATGAATGGAAAAGATTGGTATCTTAAAGGCAGTTTCGATAAAGCTAATAGAACTTCAATTCACTCTAATAGAGGTCCAGGTTTGGACGAAGGTATTAATATTATGAGAAATGTCAAAGATAGATTTCCTGATATTAAAATAGTTACTGACATTCATGAAACAAGTCAAGCATTACCATTATCTGATGTGGTAGATGTAATTCAAATTCCAGCATTCTTATGTAGACAAACAGATCTATTAGTAGAGTGTGCAAAACATTTCAATACTATTAATGTTAAGAAAGGACAGTGGTTATCGGCAGATGCTATGAAACATGCTGTTACTAAAATTAAAGAAGTAAATCCTAATTGTCAAGTTTGGCTTACTGAAAGAGGTTCTAACTTTGGATATGATAGATTAATTGTAGATTTTAGAGGTGTTGATGTAATGAAAGAATTTGCAGACAAAGTTATCTTTGATTGTACACACTCTACTCAAATGGCAGGTGACGGTATTACAGGAGGAAGTCGTAAATTGGCAAAGCAATATTCTCAAGCAGCTCGTATATTTGAATATGATGGAGTGTTCGTTGAAACACACCCAGATCCTGAAAATGCCATCTCAGATTCAGGTAGTCAAGTAGAATTAGACTGGCTTGTAAATAATTTAAAAAATATTTAAAAAAATAGTATTATATTAAGAAACTATATTATAAAACGTGATATATAATATAAGAGAACGATAAAGTTCTTGTCTCTAAAAATAACGTGTTTTATAATGGCTGAATTAATTCCAGGAGCTGCGTCGGTTCCTGAGAGTGATTCAACAACCGTAGAAGTTACAAGTGTTAAGAATGATCAAGTATTCGAAGTAAACGTAGAAGATCTTCAAAACACTGCGGATGATTACGCAAATTGGGTCCATTTCGGGGTCGGTGGTCCAGCTTAAACAAACTCAATGAAAAAGCAGCCAAAAGGCTGCTTTCTTCTTTTATGAAACAAAAGACGGATAAATAGTATAAGTAATAAGAATTTAATTAAATAAAAAACAAAAATTATGAGCACAACATTAATTGTATTGGCATTATTAGCGGTAGCCGCTGGTGCCTATTTCCTTTTGATCAAAAAGGGTAAAATCGAAGATAAAGACGGTGACTTTATTGCAGACGTAGTAGAAGACAAAGTAGATTCTATTAAGAAAGAAGTAAAGCGTAGAGCTAAAAACGTTAAAGCTGAAATTGGTGATGTTAAAAAAGCATCTAAAGAATTATTGGATCAAGCATCTGATGTTGCAGAAGCAGCAGCAGGTAAAACTAGAAAAGGTAGAAAACCAGCTGCTAAAAAAGCGCCAGCTAAAAAGAAACCAGCTAAAAGAAAAGCTAAAACTGGAAAAAATGTATCTAGTGGATCAGGTTCTGGTGCAGGTGAAATTATAGGAGGATCAGGAAAGGGTAGTTCTAGTGGATCAGGTTCTGGAAAAGGTTCTGGAAAAGGTTCTGGAAAAGGAAAAGGTGGTTCTGGAAAGAAATAAGAATATATAAATAAAAATATACAATCAAAAATATGTCATCATTTATAAATTTCAATAATAAAAATGACTCTGCAATAAATTTATATTCTGCAGAAGTAATTAAAGAAGCTTTATTGATATCTGAAACTAAAAGTCCTATTAAAGCTACTAAAATTGTAGAGGATATTAAAGAACCTGTTGTATTAAACGAGGCTTTAAATCTTTTTACAGATAAATTAACAGCGGTTAAATCACTATCTAGTGCTATAATTACAGTAAATGAAGGTAGAGTTAAGCAATTTGAAATGGATTTCAAAGATATGGTTAATGATATTAAAAAAGGTTATGGTTGGATAGATCCTGAATATGTTGCCCAAACTTGGGACAATTCTAGTGATTCTATTGACTTCAGTTTAGTAAGAGATGAAATATTTGATAGATTAATTGATGCTGGTTTATTAGCACATCCAGATCCTAGTAATCCTGAAAAAGCAGGTAAGAAACTTAAATCAGCCAAAGAATTATATGCATTCGAAAATAATGAAACTAAGTTAGAAGAAGGCAAATCAATTACTAAAATTCAAAAAGAGTATGGCCAAGTTGTAAAAGACATGGTAACTACTGTTGAAGAATGGAAAGCAGCTGAAGGTGACAGAAAGACTGAACTATTAGAAAAACTAAGAGCATTAACTGCACAGAAAAAAGATTTACTATCTCAATTAGACGATGCTGTAGGTTTAAAAGATGTTCATGCAGAATTAGCTGAATCAGTAGTTATTACTGAAGGTTCTAGTAAAGAATTTGAAAAAGCTCTTGCACATTATGCGGAAATTGGTGGACATTCAGACAATGGTCGCGGAGACTTAGTTGATGCTTATTGGAAATTGTTAAATAAAAAGCAACGTGATGAATATTTTATGCCATTGGCACATGCGCAATATGCTAAAAATCATAAAGTTGGTTGGGCAAAAGAAGTTACTGAACATCACAGCGAAAATCCAAATGACAAATATGAAGTAAGACATTGTGATAAACCAGAAACACCATATGGTGTTTGGGAAGGCGATACATTAGTTAAATGTTTTGAACTTGAAGAAGATGCATTTGCTTTTGCTAAAGAACAAAATAAAGAACAAGGCTTAAGTGAAAATAGAGAATTAATGGCAATAGATTCTTATTTAAATACAAAAGACGAAGAAGTTTTAATCGATTTCTTAGACGATGCATATGGAAATTCCGATGATAGAAAAACTAGAAAAGAATGGGAAGATGCAAGAAAAGATCTTGGTTATAGTGAATTAGTTGATTATGCAGTAGCTCATGCTGAAAACTTTGGTATGGACTTACAAGATATAGAAGATGCTATAGAAGTTTATGAAGCAAAAACAATCAATGAAAAAGATGATGCTGGAACACACTTAGACAATTTAGCTGATTTAGTAGGAAATGCTAAATCATTTATGAATGTTGGTAAAGAATTAAAAGCTGGTAATTACAAATATGACTTTAGTACTGGTATGATGCCAATGTATATGATAAAAGCAGACGGTTTTAAATTCGCAATACTAAACAAGAAGTATGTTGATGGTGGTGATAGAGAAGTTGGAGATATTGCAATTGGTTTAATGGAATCAGTGAATGAAAGAAGTTATGGTCAGAATTCAGATGATGCTTTAATACTTATTCAACAAGCACTTAAAGGAATGAAAAACATGAAGGCTGAAATCAAAGGCGATACTGTAATTATTTCTAATAAAGCTAAAGATGAATTTACATACTCATTAAATGACGGCGGTGATGTTCAAGAATTTATTGACGAATTAGAAGAATCAGTAGTTGAAGTAACATTAGATTCACTAGTTGAAAAATTTGCATTAGACACTGAAGTAAATGAAGATATTAGAGGTGATGTAAAAAAATTCATTAGAGATAATAAAGAAGTATTAAATGATTTAGCAGATCAAGATTTATGGGATGAAATGTATCAAAAACTATATGATGAGTTTGGTGTAGATGCAGATTCTATTAAAGCTAAAGATCTATTAAAGACTTTTCAATTCGTATTTTAAATTGTTCGTAACTTTTTAAAAATAAAAAGCCAAATATTTTTTTATTTGGCTTTTTTTTGGTATATTAGTAGTATAATTAAAAAACAAATAGAGATGGACACAATTTTAACATTCGTACTAAGAAATTCACTAGGTGATTGTACAAACAATGGTTTAACTTCTAGAGAAGATAGCATTATTCTTCACTATGGACAAAATTTACAAACTGACTTAATTCCAGATGATGAGTTGATACTCGTTGAAAGAACAATATTTGGAAAACAATCTAATTACGCAGTTCCTGCAGGATTATTTAAAAGTGGAAGACACTCTATGGCTGGTGGTAATTTTATCTACACATCAGATTCAAGATTCCCATCAGATGCTCCTATTTCAGTTCATGATAGAGTTGAAACTAGTAAATGGGAAAAACAAGAAGAGAAAGAATTTAATGATAGTTTAAATATACAGAGTTTTAGTTTATCTTAAAAAAACATTATGCGTAGTAATTTAAGAAATGCAGTGTTAATTACATTTTTACCTTTTATGATATCGCCTAGTTATAGAGCAGATCATTCTAGAAAAATTATTGAACATGTAGAGAGAATTGAACCTAAGCCTATAGAAGAAATAGTAATTGAGCCAAAAATTGATAAATTAATTATGGCATTAATTCAAGTAGAATCAATGGGCAATGATTCTGCAATAGGTGATACACATCTAAAAGAGCCTTCAATTGGAGTTTTACAACTTAGACCCATTATGGTAAGAGAAGTTAATAGAATTCTAAAAAAACAGAAAATCAAAAAGAAGTTTAAATTAAAGGACAGATTTAGTAAAGATAAATCTATAGAAATGTTTTTGATTTGGAAAAACTATCATCATCCAGAAGGAGGTTTTGAAACTATTGCAAGAAACTGGAATGGTGGACCAAGAGGATATAAAAATCCAAGAACAGAACACTATTGGGCTAAAGTACAATTAGAGTTAAATAAATAGGATATATAGATTATAAAAAATATATTTTATTATGAAACACACAAAAATGTTTGAAGACTTTATAAACGAATGTGAATGCGGAGGTAATTGCTCATGTGAATCTTCTAAAAAACAACCTATTGTAGAAGCGAACGCTGATGGTACTATTTCAGATGACGAAGATGAGAGAAGAGAAGAACTAGAAATGGAAGTATATAATGAAGCAAAATCATTTGCAGAATCTGTAAAAGAAAGAGCTTATGAAATAGGTGGAAGCTTTAGAGGACCAGGTATTCAATCTGACGTAACTAAGCAAATCAAAAAAGCGTTTAAGGATGCTAAATTTAAATTATAATTATTATGAAACACGTAAAACTATTCGAAGATTTTACTAATGAAACTTCTCATTTAACTAAAAAAAGCAGAGCTGGTCTTTCTAAAAAAGAAACTTTAAAGGTTGCACAGAAATTTGCAGATGCTCTTACAAAATTAGACGGTAAAGAATACACTGTTAGTGATGATTATGAAGAGGACTCATTCGACCTAGATATTGACGGAGACGAATATGCAGGTGGTTCATATAACATTAATTCTGATGGTACTGTAGTTAATATGGCAGTTTGGAATAGTTCTAATGAATCTCCAGTATATGGTGATAAAGATGATGATGTTAAAACCATTATTAAAAAAATAAAAAAATTAAACTTTTAATTATGAAAAAAGTAAAATTGTTTGAAGAGTACGTGAGCGAGTCAAGAGGTGATTTTCAAATATATCACAGAACATACTCTTCAACTATAGACGAAATTGAAAGATACGCAGCAGTAAAGGGTTATCATCTTGATAGTGAGGAATATGGTAATGCATATGTTGATGCATTCTTTAAACCAAAAGAAGGTGCAACTAAAAAAGATACATTAAGTTTATATAAAAACGACAAAGAACAAAAGAAAGCTTTACATGTTCAAATATACGGTAGAAGTGGAACAGCTGGATATGAATTAAATATGTACATTAATTAAATTATAATAACATGGCAAAAGTATACACAGTATGGGGATCTAACCCAGAAAAAGGTAACCGTTTTGATAAAGCTGAAGAATGGATAGCAGCTTTATTTGAATCTGAAGAAGAAGCAAACGACTTTAAAGAAGCTGAAAGCAAAAATTACAAATTTATAGAACAGACTATTTATGATACTAATAAGGGTATACGTGTAGCTAGTGGTTTTCATAGTGCTAGAATTTTTTGTGAAGATATGACTAAAAACAAGGCTAAAAAAGAATTACTAAATTTAAACACTAGGTGTTCAGCATACTTTAATAATCCTATAGAAGCCGGAAGTTACGTTAAATTCGATAAAAATGGATTTGTTGATGGTAAAGGATATGATTTTTATTCCAATGAGGATAATAAAATCCAAGAATCTAAAAGGACATTAAAATCCTTTGTAGAGGTAAAGTTATTTGAAGAGTTTATAAACGAAGCAAGACAAGCACCTGCTAAGAAACTATTTAAAATGATAGTTAATGGTAGTACTTCTGAAATTGAAGGAGTTAAAATATCTAAAGATATGGCTCAAGCGGCATTAGATTGGTTTGATAGATCTACTTACGCTAGAAAATATGAAAAGCAAGTTAAGACTGCTGGTATGGGCGCGGTGGCTCCACTAATCTTTGGAGATAATTGGGGTATTAAGAAAACTATTTCTTCTAAACTTAAAACTGAATTTAAAGAATTACAAACACAGTATAAAAGAGCGGTAACTGAAAGTGTTAATGAATCAGCAACTGATTTATTAGCCGATGAAATTGATGATGCAAAAGTATATGATGCTTTTTCAGACGGTCAATCAGTAAATGCTAGATCAACTGCTAAAACATGGGACGATGGAGTTCCTGTATTAAAGTATATTGCTAGAGCTTCTAAAAAAAGTGTTAAATTACCCAAAGAATTTAAAGTAGTAGATGATACTAAATATGGATGGTGGTATTTTTTTAGTGCAGGAAAATGGCATGGCATCCAACAAAAAGATTATGGAACACCTCCATTTGAATACTAATAATAGTAAATCGTATTTTAAAATAATGGAAGGAGACAGTAGTGGACATATCGAAAAACTTAACAAGCCGCCTAGCGAATTGGAGCATGATGATAGCTCTATTTTTCAACCCTCTTGGGTTCGACGTAATCCAATATTGGCTAACGACAATCACTGGAAGTCTTTGGTACGCCAATTTAGTTATGTATGTTATGGCGGGATTATTCTTTGGATTGGCTATCTTATTTCGGTGGCGGTCTCGTAAAAAGATTGAAACTTCTAATACTTCAGACGTATAAATAATAAACATCATGTTATTAATTTCTAACAGAGGTAATATTAATGGTCCTAATTCACTTTTAGAAAATACACCAGATTATATAGACTCAACGATAGATCAAGGGTATAACGTAAAAATAGATTTATGGTATATTCATGATAAATGTTTTTTAGGACAAGATGGTCCTAAAAATGAAGTTTCATGGGAATGGATTATTAAAAATGCAGATTATTTATGGGTAAATTGCATGAATACATCAACATTTTCATTTCTACTAGAAAATGCCAAACCACTAAATTTTTTTTATAATAAATTAGATTCAATAGCAATGACTTCTCAAGGATTTGCATGGTCTAATAACAATGATTTTTCAAAAGGCACAATAGTCTATAATACAGATGCAATTGAAGGTGTATTAGGTGTATGTTCAGATACTGTATCTAAATGGTCAAAACAGATAGCCATATGTTTTTATGGTGAAGCTGGTCTGCCTAACAAGAAAACCATAAAGAATCATAAGGATAATATGATAACTCCTCTAACAGAGTTGGGATATCATCTGGAATACTATGGCTCTAAACGATTAAATCACAAAGAGAATGATCTTAAATTTAATAAGATATATAATTTTAAAGGATTACGTTCTCATTTAGCTGATAACGAGAAAGAATCTGATGACTTGGATAAAACTCACATTGCTTCAATATATGAAATGATAGGTTCTCATCCATATGAAACAGCATTCTTTATACGTTGGGACCAAAAGTTAACAAGCACAGAGATAATTGATCATATAAAAACATACGATAAAAATGAAAATTAAAAAAACATTTAAACAATTTAATTTAGAATCAATCAATGAAGGCCAATTCTCATGGATTACTTATGATACTGATGTACAAATAGGTTCTGAAAGAGAAAACACTATTGATGTATACATGTTTGATAACGAAGGTAATCAATGGCATGAAAAGAAATATGAAGGTTATGGCGTATTTGGTAACATGGACTATTATGAGTTATTAGCCAAAATGAATGGTTATACAGAAGAAGACTTAGAAAATAAAGCAGTACTTAAAGCTATTAGAGCAATGGGTAAAGCAGAAATGAGAGATATTGGTATTACTTTAGCTTTCGAACCTAAGAAATTAAAAACTAAAGCAAAAGGTAATAAAGTCCTATTCCCTGCATTAGTTGAAAATCCAAAGTTTCCATGGAAAAGACATGACTTTACTGAAGAAGCAGAAACTGATCCAAATCAATCATGGTATCAAGAACCTGAGTATGATGATTATGAAGATGATGACGATTACGAACAAGGTTGGTATGAATCTAATAATTTATTTCCTACATTTGATGATTATACAAATATCAACGAAAATAAATTTGACGGTATTGCAGATTTAGTAAAATCTTTACATTTCGAAATCGATCCTAAAACTGCTGAAGAAAAAAAGATTGAAATAGGTTACAGACAAGGAGAAGTTACAAAGCGTAAACAAATCGAAGGTGGTGAATATTCTTTAAAAAGATTTAGAAAAGAAGTTAAATATGGTGATGGAACTTATTTAGGTGTATTTATACCTGGTTCTTATGATGCTGCAGTCTCTTCATTAGGAGATGGACCACATGCAAAAAAAGTTAAGAAAGTAAATTGGAACCAAAGAAAATATGACAAATGGATTTCTGATTTAGCATATGATAATGACGGTGGTGGACAAGATTCAAGTTATGGTTTTGAAATGGCACAAAATGCTAAATTTGAGCCAGGACTTATTGCTTTTGTTAAAAGAAGTAATAGAGGTGAAGATCCATTACAAAGAATTCAATGGGACATTGAAGCTGCAATGGAATCAGTAGTCATTAATGTTAATGAAGCTAAAGTAAGTTTAGAAAAACTAAAAGAATTTGTATCTAAGCATTTGAGATTCGTAAGTACTTCAGATGAATTTGATGGAACAGAAGGCGGATTATGGGCTTCTGCTGAAGATGCTGATATGTATAAAGGAAGAAGAATTTACGATTATTACTCTGAAGATCACAAAAATTACACATTCGGTGTACTCAATTCATGGGAAAAAGAACTAAACAAAAGAGGATATTATAGTGAATATTATGACGCAGGTACAGTGATGATCTGGGAAGAATAATATTTTAGTAAAATTATTTAATCTAAAAAGAGGTACTTTTAAAGGTACCTCTTTTTTTTATGATATATAGATTATAAATCACAGTTAACTATTATGAAGAAAATAAAATTATTTGAACAATTTATTGATGAAGGTGTTCATGATCAAGGAATTCTTAAGGCATTCTTTATGGCAGGTGGACCAGGTTCTGGTAAATCATATGTTGCTACAGAACTTTTTAATTTTCCAAAAGGAGTAGTAAGTTCGGTGTCATATGCAACAGGATTGAAACTAGTCAATAATGATAATGCGTTTGAAGCAGGATTAAAAAAAGCAGGTTATAGCCCTGCTGATTTATCTAAATTAGCCAAAGATCCAGAAGAATGGGAAAAAGTAATGGTAATCAGAGATAAAGCTAAAGGACTTACTAAAAGAATGCAAAATAATTACTTAGGCGGAAAATTAGGTCAAGTAATTGACGGTACTGGTAAAAACTTTGATAAAATAAAAGGACATAGAAATTTATATCGTGATATGGGATATGATTGTTATATGGTATTTGTAAATACATCATTAGATATTGCATTAGAGAGAAACAGAATGAGAGAACGTAAACTTGAAGACAAGATGGTTGAAAAGATGTGGAAAGAGGTTCAAGATAACTTAGGTAAATTTCAAAAATTATTCGGAGCAGGTAATATGTTAATTGTAGATAATTCTGAATATGGAGGTGATATTTTAGCTCAAATAGAAAAACAAATTGCTAAACAAATTTCTAAACCAATTAAAAATCCACTAGGAAAACTTTGGATTAAAGGACAATTAGAAAATAAAGATAAAAATAAACCATTCTAATATGGCAAACGATAAATCAAACAGCGAATTAGTAAGAGAATTATTAGAAGCATTTACAAGTCTTAAGGCTAAAATGGAAGATCCTAATTATGTTCAATTGGAAGCTTCAATCAAACAAGTGATTGATAACCAAAGCGACATGAAAGAGGATGTATCAGAACTTAAGAAAAGGCTCCTTAATCCATATGACGGTGCAATTGTTGAAATTTCTAAAAATACACAATGGAGAAAACAACAAGAAAAAGACGAAAGAGATTACGAAAGATTAGTTGATCAACACAAAGATCTAGTAAAATGGAAGTCTACTTTTACAAAAGTATTTTGGACACTATTTACCACAACAGTTGGTGTAATAGCTTATATGATAACAAATTTAACTAGCCAATAATGATATTTGACAGAATTTCTTTAGTTAGTGCATATAGAGCACTTAGATTCGTAAATGATAATGACGGAACAGTTTCTGACATATTATTTAACAGAGATGCTTTTTATGGTACTAAAACTAATTTAAGATATAAAACTTTAGCAGATCTTAAGAGACATATAGATGAAGATCTTGCATATTATCATTTTAATCCAGAATGTGATTGTGGAACTAATCAAGAAAGCATTCAAAGATTATTATCTTTTCAAATTAGAAAAAAAGATTTAAAAACACAGAAAGAAGCTAAATATGCTATATTTGTAAATAATATGCGTAAGATATTTGAATCTGGCCAAAAAGCTGAATTAAATCAACTAAGTATTAAAAAAATTCAAGAAGTATTTACAGGAAATAAAAGATTAGAATTTCTTAAAGAAAACTATGAGTGTGAAGCATATATTCAAAAACAAGGTAATTATGTTAACCCATGTGACTATACAGAGATAGTTTCTAATGATTTTTACACAGAATTAATAACTAAACATTACTATCTAACTCAAAACTACGATATTTAATTCGAGAAGATTAAAAAATTGAATATATAAAAAAAAGAAAAGTGTTAACATGCATAGCGGCAACATAGAAAATTACAATTTTATACACGGTCTTCATAGAAATTTAATTAATGGGAAATGGTTTCCATTACATCCACATACATTAGGTAGAGCACTCACACATGATGAGATGGATTATAATTTACTTTATAATCAACAAACAGTTGCAGGGTGGAGAATCTTTGGACTTAACGAAGATCTTTCATTAAGTGATGATGAGATAGGAAAATCATTAATTTTTCACAAGATTAAAATTACAGATACTGATTATGACAGATATGTAGCTGCAGGTTATAGTGCAGGTCATTATATATGGATAACTCCTATATATGATTGTTCAGAGTTTTATGTAAGTGGTACAAGTAATACAAACTCTACAGTAAGAGACTGTAGTGCATTTATAATTACTTTATCAGAAACTAGCCCTAGTATTGATAGTTGTGATATATTTGGTGTAAATAGCACAGGAACATCGAATTCAAACACTGATGCGCCAAGTTCAGGTTCAGGTGGAGGTTCAGGACCATCTCCAACTACACCACCAAATAGTGGCTCAGGCTCAGGTTCAGGTTCAGGCGGAGGTTCAGGTCCAACTCCAACGGCAACACCAAATAGTGGCTCAGGATCAGGTTCAGGATCAGGTTCAGGATCAGGTTCAGGATCAGGTTCAGGATCAGGTTCAGGTGGAGGTTCAGGTCCAACTCCAACGGCAACACCAGTTCCAACTTCGGTTCCAACGGCAACACCAGTTCCAACTTCGGTTCCAACTGCAACGCCAGTTCCGACTGCAATACCAACTGCAACACCGTCTCCAGTAGCTTCAAGAATATATTATTTCCACTTAGGAACTAATCAATATCCATGGGGAAGAGATTTAATTAACGATCAATTATTTAAAGCTGATGATTCAATTGCAGCTAATTATAGTGAATCATTTGAAGATATGTTAGCTAATCCTGCATCATATGAAACTGTTGGTGAATTGGCAGAATTAGTTGACGGAACAACTTTTACAATGCCAGCAAGTATTACAGCAAACTTCTACTGGATAGCTATTCCTATATCAGCAGGAATTCCTGATTTAACGGTTAATCCTAAAATAGAAATCAGTGGAGCACCAGCAGATATATGTTCAGATAAATTAAACTTCGTTAGAGACAATGGAGAAGAATATACATTATATAAATTAAATACAGTGCCAACTGCGGGATCAGTTGACATAAAATATGTAAATTAAAAATAGTTAATACAAGCATGAGCCTATTACCACAAGGAATATCTAGATCGGGTTTTTTCTCACCAGCAGAAACTACTGATGGAATTTTACATTCTATTACATTAAAGGGTGGATATCAAGAAATGTTAACCAAGGAAGATAGAAATAATATTAAATCATTCTTAAATATAACCGGTGCCGTTTATGATGGATTTACACAATCTAATGATGTGTGGTCAACTGGTAGAAGAAGAGTAGGAATGATGATATATGTCGTTGAAGATAGAAAATTATACAACTTAATTCCTATTGGTTTCTTTGGAAATGAAGGTGATTTAGGAAAAGAAGAATGGTTGGCATTACCAGAATGGGAAAGAGCATTAAGAATGGATCCTTCTGGAGCATTCACTTCAGAGTCTGCAAGTCCTTTAAATGGATTTACCGCTGTGATAAAAACAGCAGCTGATTTAGGAATTGCTCCGGATGCTAATTCTTCTTGGGTTGAATTGCCAGTAGGTGTTAATGGTTTAGATGGTTCACCAGGAGTAGATGGTCTTAATTCATATATACATATAGCATACGCAAATGATATAAATGGTTCTGGTTTTTCTAAAACAGAATCTAACGATAAATTGTATATCGGCCAATACACTGATTTTAATCCTAATGGATCTTTAGATCATACTAAATATACATGGTCACAGATAAAGGGTGAAAAAGGTGACACAGGTGATTCAGGTTTAGATGGTTTACAAGGTAATGATGGTGCTGATGGAATTCAAGGTCCAAAAGGTGATGATGGATTACCAACTTATTTTCATATAGCTTATGCTAATGATTCATCAGGTGGAGGTTTTAGTCAAGATGCTGCCGGAAAAGAGTATATAGGTACTTATGTCGATGGTATAGAAGATGATGCTTTACCAAATTCATCTTTATGGAAATGGGCATTGATTAAAGGTATCGATGGAGCAGATGGCGAAAACGGTATACCAGGAATAGATGGTGAAAATGGACAAACTTCATACTTACACTTAGCATATGCAAACGATTCAAACGGCCAGAGCGGTTTTAGTGTAACTGATTCAGATAATAAATTATACATTGGACAATATACTGATTTTAATTTAGCAGATTCTACAGATCCAAATGTATATTTATGGACAAAAATCAAGGGTGATAAAGGTGATAAAGGTGATCAAGGTCTTGCCGGTTTACAAGGTGATAAAGGTGAAGATGGTATTCCAGGTCCTAAAGGTCTTGATGGTGTACAAACTTATTTCCATATAGGTTACGCTGATGATGCATCAGGTGGAGGATTTAGCCAACAAGCTGCCGGAAAAGATTATATAGGTACTTATGTTGATGATGTGTCTGACGATGCAGGTTTCAATTCTCCATTATGGAAATGGCAATTAGTTAAAGGTGTAGACGGAGTAGATGGTGAAAACGGTATACCAGGAATAGATGGTGAAAATGGACAAACTACATACTTACACATAGCTTATGCTAATAATACAACAGGTTTAGACTTTGATATTAGCGATTCTGCAGGTAAAGATTATATTGGTCAATATACTGATTATGTTCTAGAAGATTCAAACAACCATACAAACTATACATGGTCATTAATTAAAGGAGCTGACGGTCAGGATGGTGCTGATGGATATATTCCTGTTAAGGGCGTAGATTATTTTGATGGTGTAGATGGTCAAGATGGTGCTGATGGAGATAGTGCATATAATGCATGGTTAGCCTCTGGAAATACAGGAACTACTACTGATTTCCTTAATTCATTAGTTGGACAAGATGGTGCCGATGGTGCTGATGGTATTAGAGGTGCAGATGGAGTAAACGGTGAACCAACATATACTTGGATTAGATATGCTGATTCTGGAGATGGTTCTACTGGCTTTAGTAATTCACCTACAAATAAAAAATATATTGGTTTTGCTTTTAACAAAACAACAAGTACAGAATCTAACAACCATTCTGATTATACATGGTCATTAATTAAGGGTGATCAAGGTGAAAAAGGTGATCAAGGTGAAAAAGGTAGTAATGGTGCACAAGGTTTACAAGGAATTCAAGGAGCAGGTGGAGCTCAGGGTATTGCTGGACCAACTGGTGGAAAAGGTGATGCCGGACCAAGAGGTTTAGAAGGTCTTAAAGGTGAAACTGGTGGTAAAGGTGATGCTGGAATAAGTTCATATTTCCATATAGCGTATGCTGATAATGAAAATGGTGGTGGATTTAGCCAATCACCTGCTGGAAAAGATTATATAGGAACTTATGTTGACTATGATCCAAATGATGCTGGAGCTGGAGATTCAAAATGGAAATGGGCACTAGTTAAAGGTGCAAATGGTGCAAATGGTGCAGATGGTATTGCAGGAACAAACGGTCAAAATGGTCTAACTTCATATTTACACATAGCTTATGCTAACAGTTCAAATGGAGCTTCAAATTTTAGTGTAGACGATTCTACAAATAGAGATTATATCGGTCAATATACTGATCAAACACTAGAAGATTCAAACGACCATACAAAATATACATGGTCACTTATAAAGGGTGCAACAGGTGCTCAAGGTAGTGCAGGTGCTAAAGGTGATGCTGGACCAAAAGGTGATAAAGGAGCAACTGGTCCTGCCCCAGATACTAGTCAATATTTAACTACATCTACTACTATTGATGGTAGTAAAATAACTACAGGTGTCCTAAAAAGTGGAGACTTCAATTTAGCGGGTGCTGATTGGACAACATATTCGCCTAACGGAATGGCCATTAATTTAGATAATGATGCTATCAACGCTCCAACTTTTTATATCTCACCTGCTGGTGATGCTAAATTTAAAGGTGATATTGATATTGCAGGTGATGCAAAGATTGGTGGAGTTTTAGCTAGTGGATTCTTTCAAACCAAAGTTGTAGATGGTGTATCTAAACTTGCATTGTACGAGGATGTTATTATTGGTGAAGAAACATTTTCAAAATATAAAGAAGATGCAAGAACCGATAGTGAACTAAGTGAAGAAACCGATGAAGGCCGTGGAGGCCAATTGGCGACACTTTCTCACGCATACGTTAAAAGAAATGATGTTTCTATCGAAAGTGGAGATTTAGTTAAATTAGATAATAATAATGAATTAGTAAAAGCAGATTCTGCAAAAGATACTGGTATAGTTGGTATTTTATGGCTAGAAGTTGATTATTCTTTAAAACCAAGTCCATTAGATAAACACTTTAGTGAACCTAGAGTATATGTAGAAAAAGATCATCATTATAGAGATTCATTTGGTGTTAAATTAGCAGAAGCTGATAGAGATACTAAAACTATTTGGAGAGTTGCTTCATTAGGTGATTCAATTGAAGGATCGCTATTAGGTATGAAAGTATGTAATCAAAATGGTGAAGTAGCTATTGGAGACCTTTTATGTTCTTCAGATACACCAGGTTATCTTATGAAACAACCAGTTGAATATGCAGTTGTTAACATTGAAGATGGCACTCCACAATATGAAGAAAGACAAGTGATTAATTCATTTACAGTAGGTAAATGTATGTCATCTGTTAATTTTGATGGAAATGGCAAAGCAGAAGGCGTTTATGGATACCTTTATTGCGGATAATACTAAATAAATGAATATATAAATAAATAAAACAAAGATAAATAATGGCAAACATTACAAATGGAACAGTATCAGTAACAGTATCTGGAGGAGTCGGACCTTACCAGTATACTTTATTGAACGCAGGGAATAATTTACCTGTACCACAAAACGCATATCCGACGTTTCAAAATCCTGTAAATTCAGTTGTATCAAACTCATTTACTTTTGGAAACGCTACAGATTATTCAGGTAACAGTGGAGTTGTTGCAGGTGATTATAAAATAAAAATAGTCGACGGAAATGGTTGTGAAACTTTTACTAATGTTTTAACTGTTAATGCCAATACTCCTTCGCCAACTGCGACACCAGCTCCGACTGCAGTTCCAACTGCAACGCCAGTGCCAGATCCGACTGCAACGCCAGTGCCAGATCCGACTGCAACGCCAGTTCCAGATCCTACAGCAACAGCTATACCAGATCCGACTGCAACGCCAGTTCCAGATCCTACAGCAACAGCTATACCAGATCCAACTGCAACGCCAGTTCCGACTGCAATACCAACTGCAACGCCAGTTCCGACTGCTGAACCATTATTATTACAACCACAGAGACATGTTGTTTCTGGATGGAATCTAATGGCAGGTGAACCTGAAGAATTCATAAATGGATTACTTGATAAGAATGAAGAAGAACATCGTGATTTCTTCTGTAATGCACAAGATATTAGTGGTGTATCTCATCAAGCAGGAGACGAAGCTAGACCATATGTATTATGGACCGCTGAAGAAGAGGCGTTAACTATGCCTGAAGTTGGAAACGTATTTTACGCAGATCAAAATGGAGATGAATTCTTTACAAATAGTGGATTCCTTTGGTGGAATTCTGAAACACCATCATCAGAACCTACAAATTACTTCTGGGTTACTATAGGATCTGAAGGTGTAGCTACTAAAGTTTTACAATGGACAGAATGTCCACCAGATCCAACTGCAACGCCAGTTCCACCAACTGCAACGCCAGTTCCAACAGCTGAACCAACTGCAACGCCAGTTCCAACAGCTGAACCAACTGCAACGCCAGTTCCAACAGCTGAACCGACTGCAACGCCAGTTCCACCAACTGCAACGCCAGTTCCAACAGCTGAACCGACTGCAACGCCAGTTCCACCAACTGCAACGCCAGTTCCAACAGCTGAACCAACTGCAACGCCAGTTCCAACAGCTGAACCGACTGCAACGCCAGTTCCACCAACTGCAACGCCAGAACCAGAACAAGCTGATGCATATTACTTCCACTTAGGATCAGGAGGATATCCTTACGCACAAGATCTAATTGGAGGAACTTTATATAAAGCTGATAATAGTGTAGCTGCTAATTATGATGAATCATTCGCAGATATGTTAGCTAACCCTGGATCATATGAACAAGTAAACTCACTATCTGAAATAGTTGATGGTACTAGTTTTACAATTCCGGCAAGTAGTTCAGCTAACTTCTATTGGCTAGCAATTCCAGTAGATATGATAGGTGATGACTTAACAGTTCATAAAAGATTTGAAATCGATGGAGCACCAGCAGATAATTGTTCAGAAAAATTAGCATTTGTTGGACCAAATGGAACTAATTATAATTTGTATAAATTAAACACTGTTCCAATGACTATTGAATTACCTATAGTTTACGTTGTAAATAGCTAAAATAAATAATAAAAATAAATAATAAAAAATGGCACTACCACAAGGAATACAAAGAGTTAACTTTTTATCAGCATCCGCTCCAAGTGATGGAATAATACATTCTATTGCACAAAAGGGTGGATATCAAGAAATCTATCATCAGAATGATTTCCCTACAATTACATGTTTTGAAAACAGTGATTCAGCATATACTGGTTTCACTTTATCAGATGACATATGGTCTTCAGGTAGAAGAAGAGCCGGTATGTTGGTTTTTGTAATGAAAACAAAACAATTTTTTAATTTAATTCCAGTAGGTTTTGTTGGAAACGGAGGAGATTTACTTGAAGCTGATTGGATTAATATGCCTGAGTGGGAAAGAGCATTGAGAATTGATCCTTCAGGAACTTATTGTTCTGAAGGAGCAACTCCAGCAAATGGTTTTACTGCTGTACAAAAAACAGCTGCAGATATAGGAATATCTGCAGATCCAATGGGATGTTGGATAGAAACAAGTATCGGAACTAATGGAGTTGATGGAGCAGACGGAGCTGATGGAGCACCAGGAGCTGATGGAGCCGATGGAGCACCAGGAGCCAATGGAGTTGATGGAGCTGATGGAGCACCAGGAGCCGATGGAGCTGATGGTCAAGATTATGAAAAAGTATTAGATTTCTGGTCTGAAGGAGCAGAATTCTATAAAGTAGGTCAAGATTCAGAATATGAAAATAGTGTTAACAATAGAAATCCTAACTTATATGTATGTAAAGGTGAAACTTATACATTTAGAAGATCTACTGGAGGGCATCCATTAAATATTTTTAGTCAAAACGGTAATATCGCTGCAGGAATTGTTAGTGGTAGTTTACCAGTTGTTGAAAATGCAGATTTAGTGTGGAAAGTACCACAAGATGCGTTTGGAACATATACATATGTGTGTACTGCACATGCAGGTATGACAGGAACAATAACAGTATGTTGTGCTGACGGAACTCCGGCTCCAGATCCAACTGCAACACCAGTTCCTCAACCAGATCCAACTGCAACGCCAGTTCCTCAACCGGATCCAACTGCAACGCCAGTTCCAGATCCAACTGCAACACCAGTTCCTGAGCCAACTGCAACACCAGAAGCACCTAAAGATGTGTATACATTTGGTGTAAATGTAGCTGACGGTGCAGGAGATATTGAAAATAAAGAAGCATGTGAAGATTTAAAACATCCAATATATACTTCAGATAAAGCAGATCCAATGCAATTAACTATAGGTGATCGTTTATGGCAAGACGTTGAAACAAGTGTGCCATTTAATGGTAGCGACAGATGGTATGATATAGGAAATGAAGGAATTCCAAAATTAAAAGTTAAAGTTAGAGGCGGTGAAATAGTATCAGTTGCTGATTGTCCAGGAGATTCTCCGGATCCAACACCGCAACCAGATCCAACTGCAACACCGCAACCAGATCCAACTGCAACACCGATTCCACCAACACCTCAACCAACTGATAGTTCAGGTGATGGAAACGGTCCAACACCAACTGCAACACCAGATAGACCTGAGGATAAATACACAACTACATGGACATTTGAAGAAGCTTCACAAGATCCAACTTATAAAATAGTTTCAGGTACAGGTAGTAGTAGAAATGAGGAAGAAGATCTAACATCATTTAGAACTCCTGCAGTAAGTAAAGAAACTTCTACTAACCATTACTTATGGATTGTTAGAAGAGACGGACAACCTATTACTAATTCGGCAGTTGCACGTCTAGAACTAGAAGGTTCTGCTCAACAACATATTGTTAATCAAAATGCTATAAGAGTACAAATACCAATTACTCAAGCAGAAGGAGATAGAACATACACTGGAACATTAATTACAAATCCTGAAGGAGGCGAAGGAGGCGAAGGAGAAGGAGATGATCCAAGGTAATTAATTAATTAAATTAATTTTATTAAAAGAGAGGCTTTTTGCCTCTCTTTTTTTGTTTCCATGTTTTTAATTTAGATATATAAAAAAAGAAAAATAATTTAATTTATAATGGCATTACCACAAGGAATACAAAGAGTTAACTTTTTATCTCATTCAGCACCATCTGAAGGTTTAATACATTCTATTGCACAAAAGGGTGGTTATCAAGAAATGATAACAGTTGGAGAAAGAAATAGTATACCTCTTTTTGAAAATGGAGTTTCAACATATACAGGTTTTACAATATCGGATGACATTTGGTCATCAGGTAGAAGAAGAGTTGGTATGATGATTCATGTTGTAGAAGATAAAAAAATATTTAATTTAATTCCCGTTGGTTTCTTTGGAAACGGTGGTGATTTAGGAGAAGCTGATTGGTTAGCTTTACCAGAATGGGAAAGAGCATTAAGAATAGATCCTGCAGGAACTTACTGTGCTGCGGGTGCAACTCCAGCAAATGGTTTTACTGCTGAACAAAAAACGGCTGCAGATATAGGAATATCTAATGATCCTAATGGATGTTGGGTAGAATTATCATTATCTGGAGAAAGCGGAGCTGATGGAACTTCAGGTGTAGATGGAGCTGATGGAGCACAAGGAGTAAATGGGAACGATGGAACTTCAGGTGTAGATGGATCCTCAGTAAATTTCATGACTACTTCAACTGATATACACTCAAATAATGCAAACGGTACTTTAACAGTAGATCCTGGATTATCTTATATAGGTGGCGAATATATTTCGATTACACAACCATTAGATATGACTAATGTACAAATTGCAATAGTAACTGCTTACAGTAATACGCAATTAACATTTTCACACGTATCAAATAACGGTAACTTATTAAATAGTAACGGTCCTTGGATTATTAATCTAAGTAGTGTACCTGGTCAAACAGGAGCAGATGGAACATCAGGAGTTGATGGAAACGATGGAACTTCTGGTAGTAATGGAACTTCTGGTATTAATGGACTCGCTGGAACTTCAGGAAATGACGGTGTTAATGGAACATCAGGAGTTGATGGAACATCAGGAAAAGATGGTTCTAATGGAGAAGATGGTGAAGATGGAGTTAATGGAACTTCTGGTATCAATGGAACTTCTGGTATCGATGGAACTTCTGGTATCGATGGAGTTAGTGGAACTTCTGGTATAGATGGAACTTCTGGTATAGATGGAACTTCTGGTATTAATGGAACTTCAGGAGTTGATGGAAACGCTGGAACTTCTGGTGTAGATGGAACTTCTGGAACAGATGGAGATTCAATAGAATTTGCAACTTCATTTAATGGTCCACATAGTCTCGGTGAAGACAGAAATCCAGGTAACCAAGATTTAGGTTCGGTAACAGTAGATACTGGTTTATCATATCAAGGTGGTGAATACGTTATAGTATCTTTAGATGCCAGTCCGGATGATTTTGATATAGTACAAGTAACTTCATATGATAGTTCTACTGGTGTAATGATGTGGAATAACGTTTATCAAAGTACAGAATCTTCATTTAGTTCTAATTGGAATATCAACTTAACTGGTATACCAGGTATTAAAGGTGATGATGGAGCTACAGGTGCCGATGGTGTTGATGGTAGAGGAATCTCTTCTATTACAATAGACGACGATGGTAACATGATAATTGTTTATACGAACGGTGATGGTGCTACTTTACCAAATGTTGGCGGTGAAGATGGAACATCTGGAGTAGATGGAACTTCTGGTGCAGATGGAACTTCAGGAGTTGATGGAACTTCAGGTATTAAAGGAGAAGATGGAACTTCAGGAATTAATGGTATAGATGGAACTTCAGGTGTAACACCAATAAAAGGTGAAGATTATACTGATGGAACTTCAGGAAAAGACGGTGCAGATGGAACTTCAGGAGTTGATGGAAACAATGGAACTTCTGGTGCAGATGGAACTTCAGGAGTTGATGGAACTTCAGGTATTAAAGGAGAAGATGGAACTTCAGGAGTTGATGGTCCACGAGGTGGAGTAGGACCAGGTGTTAATTTTAAAGGAGAAGTTGAAACAGAAGCAAATTTACCGGAAGAAGGCAATCAACAAGGTGACGCATATATTGTACAAGCAGATGATAGTTTCTGGATGTGGAACGGAACAAATTGGATTAATGGTGGATCAATACAAGGTGCATCAGGAACTTCAGGTAAAGATGGAACCTCAGGAGTTGATGGAAACGATGGAACTTCAGGAGTAGATGGAACTTCAGGAAAAGACGGTGAAGATGGAACTTCAGGTAGAGATGGCGCAGATGGTACATCTGGAGCTGATGGTGCTGATGGTGATCATGGAACATCAGGTATAAGCGGAACTTCAGGTACAACTCCAATAAAAGGTGAAGATTATGTAGATGGAACTTCAGGAAAAGACGGTGAAGATGGAACTTCAGGAGTAAGCGGAACTTCAGGAGTTGATGGAACTTCAGGAGTTGATGGAACTTCAGGTAGAGATGGAACATCTGGAATTAATGGTACATCAGGTGCAACACCAATAAAAGGTGAAGATTATAACGATGGAACTTCAGGAATTAATGGAACATCAGGTGTAACACCAATAAAAGGTGAAGATTATGTAGATGGAACTTCAGGAAAAGACGGCGAAGATGGAACTTCAGGTAGAGATGGAACTTCAGGAATTAATGGTACATCTGGAATTAACGGTACATCTGGAATTAACGGTGTAAACGGAACTTCAGGTGTAAACGGAACATCTGGAATTAATGGTACATCAGGTATAAGTGGAACTTCAGGTGTAACACCAATAAAAGGTGAAGATTATACTGATGGAACTTCAGGAAAAGACGGTGAAAATGGAACTTCAGGTAGAGATGGAACAAGTGGATCTTCAGGAGTAACTGGTAATCCAGGAACATCAGGTGTAAGTGGAACTTCTGGTGTAAGTGGATCAAGTGGATCTTCAGGAACTGATGGATCGAGCGGATCTTCGGGAAGAAATGGAACTTCAGGTATAACGCCAATAAAGGGTGAAGATTATGTAGATGGAACTTCAGGAAAAGACGGTGAAGATGGAACTTCTGGTATAGACGGAACATCTGGAACTAATGGTTCTTCTGGATCTTCAGGTGAAGATGGTGGTAGAGGAAATGATGGAAGTTCAGGAACTGATGGAACTTCAGGTAAAGATGGATCAAGTGGAACTTCAGGATCAAGTGGTTCTTCAGGAACTAATGGATCAAGTGGAACTAATGGTACATCAGGTACAACACCAATAAAAGGTGAAGATTATGTAGATGGTGAAAACGGCACATCAGGTAAAGATGGAACTTCAGGTAGAAATGGTGAAAATGGAACATCAGGATCAAGTGGAACTAACGGAACTTCTGGTACTGACGGTAGTTCAGGTTCGAGTGGAAGCTCAGGAACTAATGGAAGTTCAGGAACTAATGGTACAAGTGGAACTAATGGAACTAGCGGAAGCTCAGGTTCATCAGGAACTAACGGAACTTCAGGTATAACACCAATAAAAGGTGAAGATTACACTGATGGAACTTCTGGAAAAGATGGAACTTCTGGAACTTCTGGAACTAACGGAACTTCTGGTACTAATGGTAGTTCAGGTTCGAGTGGAAGCTCAGGAACTGATGGAAGTTCAGGAACTGATGGAACTTCTGGTTTAGCTGGAACTTCAGGTAAAGATGGAACTTCAGGTATAACACCAATAAAAGGTGAAGATTATACTGATGGAACTTCAGGTAAAGATGGAACTTCAGGTACAAATGGTACTTCTGGAACAAATGGTACAAGTGGAACTGATGGTTCTTCTGGAACAAATGGTACAAGTGGAACTGACGGAACAAGTGGAACTAACGGAACTTCTGGTACTAATGGTAGTTCAGGTGTAACTCCAATAAAAGATGAAGATTATACTGATGGAACTTCAGGTAAAGATGGAACTTCAGGAACTGATGGAACTTCAGGTAAAGATGGAACTTCAGGAACTGATGGATCAAGTGGAACTGACGGGACTTCAGGAACTGATGGAACTTCAGGAACTGATGGAACTTCAGGAACTGATGGAACAAGTGGAACTGATGGAACTTCAGGTGTAACACCAATAAAAGGTGAAGATTATACTGATGGAACTTCAGGTAAAAACGGAGACCCTGGAACTTCAGGTACAAATGGATCAAGTGGAACTGACGGAACTTCAGGAACTGACGGAACTTCAGGAACTGATGGAACAAGTGGAACTGACGGAACTTCAGGAACAAACGGTACATCAGGTAAAACACCAGTAAAAGGTGAAGATTATACAAATGGAACTTCAGGAACAAACGGAAGCTCAGGTACAAATGGAACTTCAGGAAGAGATGGTAGTGGAACTAGTGGAACTTCAGGTAATTCTGGATCGCGTGGAACAGGATCATGTTGGGAACATATAGCTCTTAATCCAGTTGCAAGAGACGTAACAGTCACAAATAATGGATTGCAAAAGGCATTCGTAAAGGTGCCATTTACATTTGAAAATGAAGGATATGAATTAAGATGGATAGAATCATCATATGGTACTGTTAATAACACAGCTAACGTAGTATATACTTTAAACGGTGTAAGTAGCAACGGTGCAGTAAGTAGCATTGCAACATGGACACATAGTGCTAATAATAAATTTGCAATTTCACCGGTAATGGAAAAAGTAAATACTGACTCTAAATATTTATATGTTACAGCTTCAAATCAAGACTTTTCAGCAAAAGGATTTACTGTAACCTTAGAGTTTGTGAACAATGATAGTGACTGTTATGATTACACAGATATGTAATAAAAATAGAATATATAATTAACATGGTAAAATTATTTGAAGATTTTTTAAATGAGAAGAATTTACAAGTCCAAGTTAGAGATCACGTTATTAGATATAGGTTAACATATCAATATGGTAAAGGTGGATTTATAACAATGGCAAGTAATAGCAAAGAATTAGATAAACAAATAGAGATTGACAATCCAATGGAAATAGGCAAGGCTATTGAAAATTCTATTAATGCGGAGCTTAAAAAACTTAGACAATTATTTACTGTAGAAGAAGATCATGGTTATCAAGGAGCTGGATATGCTTTTTATATTGTATTTGATGATCTATTAAAATTATTAAATAAGTAAATTATGATAACAGTATTTGGCGATTTTGAACCAACACCAACACCAACTGCGACATCAATTCCAACAGGTAATTGTCAGCATTCATGGTTTTCAATAGAAGTAGATCAAAATAAGTACGGCATACGTTACAAATCAATAGAAACTGGAAATTATGTAACAACACGCCTTACTATGGCAATAAGTACTGCAAATGTATGGCGCTTTGGACAGGAAGGTTATGTTGTTTCTGTATGTTCACAAGAAGTAGTAAATGTATATGATTTTAATAATAACGCAATCGTCAGTGGTATTGATGGTTTTGAAAGATTAGCTTCAGGTGGTTCATGTTCTAATGATGGTCCATGTTCTTATGATGCTCCTAACCCAACTGCAACACCAGTACCAACTGCAACACCAGTTCCAACACCCTCACCTACTCAAACACCAGATTGTCTATATTATACTTTAGTACCTAGTTCTGGTGAAACAACTGCAACTTATGCTTGGATAGCATGTGGAGGAGGAACTCAATTTAGTACTTGGACAGGTTTATCTGGAGATCAAAGAATTGTTTGTGCTAAATATGGTACAGTAAGAAAAACTAGTGGAAGCGGATCGATATTTGTTGGTAGTGAATGTGAATTACCACCACCTTCTCCAACACCAACTGCAACACCAGTTCCAACATCGAGACCAACTGCAACACCATATCCAACTGCAACACCTAATCCAACTGCTGCACCACCTACAGCAACACCTATACCATTTCCAACTGCAACACCAGTTCCAACACCAAACAAAGACTCAGGTGGAGGTTCAGGACCTGTAGAACCAACACCGTTGCCAACGCCGGTTCCACCAACTGCAACACCATCATATTATGTATATGAATTGAGTTCATGTAATTCTGAACAATCAAATGTTAAAGCTAGATCTAATACTCAACTAGTAATAGGAGGCAAATATGAACTTACTGGTTCTAGTTACCAAAGTGGATCACCATGGACTATTTTAAGAACAAGAACTGGTTTTTACGAAACATGGATTGGCAATGTAACGAGAGATGCATGTGACAGTGGAGGTGAATGTTTATTAGAAGGAACACAAATTAAATTACCTAATGGAACGTCTACACAAATAGAAACATTAAAAATAGGTGATACTTTAGCTTCTAATAACATAGGTAATATGCCAAATACTGATAATGTACTTGAATTATTAACATGGGAAGAAACTGATCCATCAGTTTCAAGTACAACTACAACTATTGTAGGTATAGAATTAAATACTGTTACTAGAGTTTTAAACTTTAATCAAGGATTATTAACATCAACAGTAGCACATTTACATATTATTAAAAGAGATAATTTATGGATGGTTACCCAAGCAATAAATATCAAAGAAGGCGATATCTTTATAGATGATAGTGGTACAGAACATATTATCAATTCAATCGAAGATATGTCTGGAACTTTCAATACTTATAAAATAGATGTTGAAGAGAATGATACATATATCGCTAATAATATTATTACACATAATAGGAAATTACAGGATCCAGTCTAATCTCATTGGACATGTAAACAAAACGTTGATATATAATATAACTACTAATTAACGTTATAATTACATGGAAGAAACCATTTTTATTCAGATAGCTAGCTATAGAGATCCTGAATTATTAAATACTCTAAAAGATTGTATAGAAAATGCTGAACATCCTGATCGACTTAGATTTGGAATATGTTGGCAACATTCACCAGAAGATGAATGGGATACAATGGATCTATATAAAGATGATGATAGATTTAGAATTTTAGATGTAAATTACAAAGACTCTACTGGAGCATGTTGGGCTAGAAATAGCATACAACAATTATATAAAGGAGAAACATACACCTTTCAATTAGATTCACATCATCGATTTATTAAAAACTGGGATACAGTATTAATTACTATGTTGAAAGACTTACAAGCTAAGGGTCATGAAAAACCATTACTTACAAGTTATATTTCCTCATATCAACCTGATAATGATCCTGAAGGCAGACAAAAGCAACCATGGTTAATGAATTTTGATAGATTTACACCAGAAGGTGTTATATTCTTTTTGCCTGCTAGTATACCTAATTGGCAAAATCTAAAAGAACCAGTATCCTCTAGATTTTACTCTGCTCATTTTGCATTTACTTTAGGTAAGTTTGCAGTTGAGGTTCAACACGATCCTGAATTCTACTTTCATGGTGAAGAGATAACTATTGCTATTAGAGCATTTACGCATGGATATGATTTATTTCACCCACATAGAATAATTGCTTGGCATGAATATACTCGTAAAGGTAGAACTAAACAATGGGACGATGATCCAGAATGGCATAAAAGAAATCATAGAACTCATGAGAAAACTCGCAAATTATTAGGTATCGATGGAGAATCCTTTGATTCAGAAGAGGAAACATTTAATAAATATGGTTTAGGAAGAGTTAGAACTATTGCAGATTGGGAAAAACACTCTGGTATTAGATTAAAAGATAGACGAGTACAACAACATACATTAGATAATTTACTATCACCTAATCCAATACCATTAGATTACGACAATAGTTTTCTACCAAAGTTTAAAACATTTATAGATATACCAAAATCCAAATTAACAGAAAAAGATTATGAATTCGTCGCTGTTATATGTGAAAAGGAAGATGGAACATCTGTATATAGAAATGATTTAAATGCTGGTGAAATTAAAAGTAAACTTGATTCTGGAGATGAATGGGTCAATGTTATTGTAGATTATCAAGGTGAAAAACCATATAAATGGGTATTTTGGCCATATAGTACAGCTAAAGGTTGGTGTGAAAAAATAGAAAGAGTTATATAATGAGGAAGGCACTTACTGGTGTTAGTAACAATGTTGCTAAAAATATCGATAAAATAAAAGTTTGGGCTCATAGTTTTGAAGAACAAACTGATGGAGATGCGGTCCTTATAGCGGCAGATATGTCTGAAGATGACAAAGTGTCATTAGAAACTAATAATATTAAGTATTTTGAGGTAAAAACTGATCAAAACTTAACAATTAATGATAGTAGGCTAAATCATACAGCAAATTGGATAGAAAATAGTGATTATGATGTTTTTATGGTCACTGATGTTTTTGATGTTTGCTTTCAAGGTGATCCATTTGAATTAATGGATTTTAATTCTTATGATTTCTTTGCAGCATCTGAAGGTATATTCCACAGAGAAGAGCCATGGAACATGGATGTTATGACTAAGGCATTTCCAGAAGAACATGACTTTATAAAACCATTTGAAGTTGTATGTAGTGGAGTAATGGGAGGTAAAAAAGATTCTCTAGTAAAAACACTAAGAATGCAACAAAAATTAGTTGATGGAGCATTACATGGTCATGATATTAGAGATCAAGCTGCATTTAATATTTTAATTTACAAGAATCAAATAGAAAAATGTAAGATTTTTAAACCAAATGATGGTTGGGTAATACATTGTTCATTATCAGGTCCAACATTTCAACACATAGAATGGGGATTAGGTAAATTAATTGAAAGTAGATATGGATTGCCTGTTCTTAAAGGTAATCATTTAGTAGATTCTAATGATAGATTATACAAAATAGCTCACCAATATAATAGAATTCCTGAATGGGATGTAAAAATTATAGAAAAATATGTCTAAAAAGATAGTTTGTACATGTGATAACACTTTTAGGTCTTATGATTCTTATTGGAAAACAGTAGATTTTGACTTTGAATATTTGTCTGATAGATATCCTATTGGAATTGAATATGATGAGCAAAAAGTAAGAGATATTTTTAATTTTAAAGGTGATGTTAGTAAAAAACACTTTTGGAACTCACAAGGAAATAAAAATATTATTTGGTTTTATGCACATTTCAGAATGGCTTACTATTTTATACTCAATCCAAATGAAGAATGGTATTGGTTTATGGATGATGACGTAATTTGTGATAATTGGTCAGAATTCTTTAAGGCATTTGAAAATAATGATGCAGATTTTATTTCTTATTATGTTTTTAAGAATAAAGGTGTTAAAAATCAATCAAATATACCTGAAATAGACGATAATACACATAGTAACATCGCATGGTTTGATAGATTTCCTGGAGATGGCGATCATATTGATAAAAAAGATGAATTATTTGGATCATTCTTTCCAATAGTTAGATTTTCAAATAAAAGTCTAAGACATTTAACTAATTTATTGATAAATAAAGAGCATGGTTATTCAGAAGGATTTGTGCCTACTATATTGAATAGAGATGGATTTAAATTAGACACTATTTTTAATAATCAAAGTAAATCAGATCATTTCGATATAAATAAGATAAATATTAAACATAAGAATATTCAAGTAAATTGGTCTTGGATTTAAACAATTATAAAATGAAACCACTAATAATTACAGCATTATATGATATTGGTCGTTCCGAATGGAAGGATTATTCAATGTCATATCATACATATTTAACATGGATGGCAAACACATTGAAGTTAAAATGTGAGATGGTAATTTTTACACAACCTAAATTTGAAGAACGTGTTAGAGAAATGAGATCTCTTGTGGATCCTGATAACAAAATAACTAAATATGTTATAAATGAAATAGAAGATTTAGAAGCATATAAAAAATGGAATGAGCCATTAACAGAATTAATGATCAGTGAATCATTTAAAGAGAAAAGACACTGGGATCATGTTCCTGAAATGAACTATCCATTATACAATATCATAATGTTCAATAAAGTGTTCTTTTTAAAGGAAGCTTTGAATTTATGTCCAGATGCTACACATTTATTATGGTTAGATGCAGGTGGTATAAGAGAAGATGTAGATGTCAATGATAATTGGCCAAATATTGAAAGATTAGAAGACAAAATAATTAAGTTTAGTCATAATGTACCCTTTGAAGTTCCTGATCCTCAGTGGCATAGTTTTTCACAAGTTAGGAATATACAAGGTACTGCATTTGTGTGCCCATCTAAAACAATAGATTGGTATATAAGTGAGATTGAAAAAACAGTAGCATTATGCTTAGAAGACGGATTTATGGGTAGTGATGAAAAAATATTTGATTTAACCTACGTAAAAAATCCAAACAAATTCACCTTGATTAAACAAGGATGGAGGGAATATTACGAGTGGTTGTCATAATATGTATACATTAGTAACTGGAGGTGCAGGGTTTGTAGGAACACATTTAATTAAAAGTATTTTAAATAATACACCACATGCAAAAATCGTTTCATTAGACGATTATTCTACTGGTCAAAAATCAAATCATATAGAAGGAGTACAGTATGTTGAAGGACAAACTCAATGTGCTATGCGTACATTATCAAGATTTAAATTTGATGTTATCTACCATTTTGGAGAGTATTCTCGAGTATACCAATCATATGAAGATTTCGACAAAGTACAGTCATCATGTATGGAAGGTACAAGCCAAATAATAAGATTGGCAATTAAAAACAAGGCAGTATTAATATACTCAGCATCGTCATCTCACTTAGGACAAAAAGATCATGATCTCTCACCATATAGTTGGCTTAAGAAACAAAATGTACAACTGATCAAAAAACACCAAACTTGGAATGATCTAAAAACACACATATTTTATTTCTTTAATGCATATGGACCAGGACAAATAACTGATGGACCATACGCAACAGTTTTAGGTATATGGGAAAGACAAATCAAGAATGAAGAAGCAATTACAGTTGTAGAACCAGGAACTCAAGCAAGAATATTTACAAGAGTAGAAGCCATTGCATTAGCATGCGCTCGCCACGAATTACTACCAATTAATCTGGAATGGGCACTATATTCAGAAGATAAAACAACACTATTAAAAGTGGTTCAAAAACTAAAAAGGAAAACAAAATGGGTAGAAGCCAGAGATGGTGATAGATTAAGAGTACCAAGAATTAGAATACCTCAACCTCCACATTGGGAACATCCATATAGATTAGAAGATTGGGTTGGAGATCTTAGAAGATGGACAAAACCCACAACACCAGAAGATTACAATATCCAGTAAGATGTTACTAATTAAGATGATTGCAATCATGGTTTTAGGATACCTAATTATGAATAGAATCTTAAAACGAATGGATGATGGGGTCTGGTGGGATTGGCGCTCAGAATTCTGGAAAAAGCATAAGAAAAGACCTAAATAAAATAACATCTATATATAAAATATGGAGCACTTGATTAGAGTAATAACAGTTTGTATTGGCATATGGTTTAGTCAACCAAACCAGTCTCTTGAACCTCAACCTTTCACGCTCCACCCAACACATATTCAATACATACAAGACAGTATACAAAGACCAATTCCAAGGAGACAGGTTAAGATCTTATTTCATTTTGGATTCTCACACCCAAATCTAAAAGGACTCACATATCAAGTAGATCAAGACAGGTATATAATTCACCTAAATAGATTCCATAAACGAGACTGGTGGAAGGTTACCCATCATGAATTAGTCCATGTAAAACAGTTGGTTAGTCAACATCTACAAACGCACGCAACCCACTGGCAATGGCATCAAACTCAATACTCTTTTGAAACACCATATCATAAAAGACCATGGGAACTGGAAGCATTTAAACAAGCCAATCAAATTGAAACTCGCACGCTCCATGGACAATAACTTCTACCCAATAATAGGAATCCTAGTAATGATAGTAATACACCTATATAAGGATTATAAAGATAACAAATCAAACCTATAATATGGAACCAGTATACCTCATCATCCCTACAGTAATATACCTATACATCTCTATAAGGGCAAGACAGAAATCAAGACACAATTGGTAAACCACCAATCCAACGCTCCAAGGGCATCCGACCCTCAAGGGTGGTAGAAAGTGGTAAAAAGTGGTAAAAAGTGGTAAACTTTATCAATCCCATACTCTAAAGCCAACCCAGAGCCCAGTCAGTCCCCAGGGGATCAGATATATACTGGTTATTAGATCGTTCATTGAGTATGAGGAGCTCCCAGAGATGAGTTAAACGTGGGCGCGAACATACACACACCACATGACTCCGAATTACCCCTAAGCATCCCAGAACACCAGACTAGTCAGGTCTGGCGTTGGGTGGAGGTATACTAAGTCTCCAATGTATAATTAAAAGACCCGGACTTCAGATACCCGCCGGGCAGGGTTTAGGTTTTATGCTAATGGGCTGCCCAGGTTAGCTTCATCCGCCGGGTCGAGCTCAGATTCATTAGGAACCGCAGCAAATAAGCGGTCAAACGCATCCTCTTCATGCTTTAGTTTCTCTTTTTCTTCAGCTATCAGCTCCTGGTTAAGTAGATCTCTCTTATACCTAGTGGTATCAAAGGTGACTCCGTTGGTAAAGTCAAAGAATAACTTGTTACCTACTCCTCCTAGACGGTTCTTACTAAATTCCATATACCTTTCAGCTGAGTTCTCAGAGCCTTTCCATTGTAATTCTAACATGGCAGTGGTCATGTGTTTTAGTTTGTTTGAGCCGACAAATGTACCTCCTTTAGATAACTGTAGGATGGTGATAAAGGTAGTGTATACCTTACGCTTGTTTTTACCTTGGTTATTGGCGATCATCATGTCTAGGAACCACTTTTCAGTCTTACCTCGAGTCATGTTACAAGCCTCTTTAATAGTGTCATTTACCTCAGTGTAGGAGTCAGTTAAGACTAAGTCCCAACCTTGTGCCAAGGTCTGCTCGATTACTGCTTGTGGATTCTCATCTACATAGTCAGAAAGGAATAGGATTGGCAGCTGTCCCCAGTGTGGGAAACGTTTTAGATAACGAGCCATGTCAAGCTGATTCATTTCAGCCGAGATGAAGAGCACCTTTTTAGTAGGATCAGATTTTTGAACTGAGTATAGTGTCTCTAGAAGGACAGTAGTTTTACCAACACCTGGCGCTCCTGCTGCCATGATGTTAGAACCAGGCATGTAACCTCCATCATTACTTAGGAATGAATCAATTGAAGTATTAGTTTTAAGAGGGACGAACAGGTCATCAGAGAATTTAAGATTGTCCAACTTAGTTAGATTGATCTTAAGCTTAGCTGCCTTTTTGGTTGGCACTGATTTGTAAAGACCATAGTAATCCTTAGCTGAGGTCATCTTACCATCTGTATAGACATTGATAACTCTACCTGCGTCTTGTGATTCTAACCAACCATATTTAGGGTGATCAGCGCGGGCAATTATAGTTTCTTTAGTTGAAGGTGCATAGAGCTCGAATGCTCCACCTTTTTGCTTTTTGAATGTAAATTGTGTTTTTGACATATTTTGACTTTTGACTTTTAATTATACTACTAATATACGTGAAATAATTGACAACCCAAAATCTGGGCTGACAAAGTTACGAACAATTAACTCTTAACTTTTTCAAATGAACATACACCACAGATGATACCTAAGAACATGCTCATAAAAAAGAAACCTGCAGCATTGGCCTCACCCGCAAAATGGATATACTTATCAATACTTGAAGTAATGGTCATATAAGCCACTACAAAGGCTAAGATAGCAGGGATAAAGAATTTAAGATCTAATGTAACTTTCATAATTTTAATTTAAGAGGAGGAGTATTAACCTCCATTAGTATACTACTAATATACCACAAATAATTGACAATAAAAAATATTTAAGCGTTTATTTTCAATTTATTTTCACCAAAGGCAGCCAATGGACCAAAGGCAGCCGTTGAACATAAAAAAGCCAGCCTCTAAGAGAGACTGGCTGGGAAGGGACTTAGATCTTGAGTCTTATTCAGTGGTTTACTGCAGTTAACTTGATGCTCTGATCATACTCCCTGTAAATTAGCTTTTTCATAAGCAATTGGCAAGGAACCTCAACGGCACTTAATGGAGTTTCGATTGTCCGTGATCTTGGTTCCTTGTTCCCAATTAGTTTAACAATGCACCAACTTGAGCTTTAGCATCTAAGTGTGCATTTTCTGCAAAAGGTGAAGCCATTTGGTTACCTAAATCAAATTGCTTGCCTAAAATATTACCGGCTTGAACCATCATCTCCGTAGATTCTCTGTCTGTCATATTGAAGACTAAGTTTTCAGGAGCGTGGGTAGCACAGTGTGTTACACCATTTACAAGTGACCAAATTGATTGGTCAGTACGTGCATTCTTTTTCTGAGCTGAAGAGAAATCCGTTGGATTCATATTCATCTTAGTGTATGCTGCACGATTATCATTCAATGGGATCCAAGAGTCAGCTGCATCACCTGCGGCTCTCTTTACAATGTTGTGTGCTCGTTCCATTTCCCATAGAGAAGCTGGAGTTTCCGCAGCCAACTTAACTGTATTAGCAAAATCAGTAGGCACAAATCCATTCTTACGTAATTGACTCATATGTTGGTGAAAGTTCTCCATAGACTCAGGGTTGAGGTTCTTAAGAGAGTAAGTTTCTTGAGCCAAACCAGTAGTAAGACCATTAGTACACCACATACGATTCACATAAGGCATAACTTGAATACCACCAAAAGGTGAGTTCTTCATAGTAAGACCTGCAGTAAAGACCTCATCAGAGAGACCAAGACCACCAAGATCAAATTGAGCCTTAGGATTAAATACATTCATAGTAACAGATCCAGTGTTGGCATCTATACCCCAATTGGTAACTTCAAAGCCATGTTGATCAATTATCTGATCAGCAAGCCCGATAAACCTTTCATGAGAGATGAGGTCAGTTGCTTGTTTACTAAATCCAACCACTTTCTTAGTAGTAGGTGATAGGATAATAGTAATCTCATTTAATTGAGCTGCCATAGCATTCTTCATCTGATTGACAAATTTAGCTTTGGTCTCTGCATTAAATAGAGATTCGAATTTTTTAGCAAAAGTGGCAGACATACCAATCAATTTCATAAGAGACTTAAAAGCATCTTTAGTAATTTCAAGACGTTTACCATTATATTCAATAGTGGTGTCATCAATTAGATTGATTTCACGAACCGCAATAGTCTTACGAATAGACTGTGAGTTAAGCGTTTCAGCTTTACGGTTTTGAATTGCTGTTGAGGATAGTGTTGTTATTGACATAGACATTCTGTGTTTATTATTATATATTTAAATTTAAAAAAGTTTCACGCAAATTATGCTAATTCTGGATTTAATTCCGAATTAGTTTTTATATAGTCAGCTTGTGTTCCAAGAACAGTAGGCGTGTGGAACTGGATCTCATGATCAACATATTTGAAACGTTCAAGATCAGAGTTCTGAGACTCTACCATCTTACCGAAAACCTCAGCAGGATCAGTATATAAAAGAAGATCGGCATCCATCTCGATCTGAAAGGTATGACCTCCCTTTGGCTTCCAGTGTTCACCACCTTCATAGTGTGCGTAATTCTCATAATACTGTGTGTGGACTAAAATTTTGTTGATGCTCATAATTATCGTTTTAAGAGGAGGAGTAACCTCCATTAGTATACTACTAATATACCACAAATAGTTGACAATAAAAAATTGTGGGCGTAAAAGTTACGAACAATTACGCAAATATAGTTAAATTATCTAATTGATCAAGGGATTCACTAAAGTCTACACCTGCAATTTGAGTACAGACATAAGGTTTATCCCATTTACCAATATGGACCCAAGTATAATAATCAGGCACATGACCATAGTCAGAGTCTTCAAAGCCTTCACCTATACCATCATTTAATATAGGCATAATAACTTCCATTAGATCAGCAATCTCAGGGTAAGATACATGATCTTCAAGATCTCTGTCCCATCTCTCTTCTCTATAATCTATATAAGGATTCAGTTGCTCATAAGTAGATCCATGGAGCATACTCGGACCTCTCATGATCGCTACTTTAATACCACTATAGTGTTCAGTAGTAATAGATAATTTATACTCAGGAAGAGCTTCTTTAAGAGCTTTCCTTTTGGCTTTAACTTGTTCTTTTGTAATATAAGGCATAATTTTTATTTTTAAGATTAATAATTAGGCGGCAACTGCAGCCTTAGGTTCATTCTGAGTAAAGGCTTTAGAAGCCCAAGATGATGCTCCAACCAATTTATATTGAGACATATCCATAAGGTTGGTATTATCATACATACCGTTAATAGTACCAACAGTTAAGTTAGCCAAGATAGATTCATCGATCAGCTTAACCTTCTTACCAGTTCTTGAGAAGACAGTCAACCAAAAGCTTGAACCTTCAGGTTTGAACTGAACAGTCTGTAAGGCACCTCTCTTATAACCACTAATGGCCATTTCAGGATTCTCTTTTATTCTTGGATTATCAAAATCTCTGGCATCACAGACAGTCATACCTAATTTGGTTTTAACTACCATTCTAAATTCACCTGGATTGAAATACTCTGAAAGTATATCAGTGACTATAAGTTCTGATTGAAGACCGTAGGTCATCTGGATTGATTTGTTTTTGAATTCTTTCATAATTTGCTTTTAATTAGTGAGGTATTAACCTCCATTAGTATACTACTAATATACCACAAATAGTTGACAATAAAAAGCCTTTTAGCGTTTATTTTAAAAAAAGTTACGAACAATACACTAAACGCGGGGTGGGTAACACACAGGGCGGAGTCTACTCTTCCAGCTCCGAAAAAAAAGCTACGCCCCTAAGGAAGGTCTCTGCCTTCAACCTATACTACTAATATACACGAAAAGAATGACAACCCAAAATCTGGGCTGCCATACTTACGAGTTAGTTGCGAACAAAGTTATTAACAATGCGTTGCGAACAGGTTTGCGAACAATTAAAGAGCCGATTGCACCATGCTCACTGACACTTTATAAGTAGAGCCATTGCTTACTTTAGTCACCAACACAGGAGACTTCTTAGAACGCGGCTTATAACCAGCGATGGTATACTCATTACCTTGGATAGTAATAGTATCGCCTACATTAAGCTCACCAAGACCAACCAAGCTCTTGTAGCGATCAAAGTCTTTGGCCTCTTTAGTAACAGTAACTCCGCTCGCGTTAATCACACCAGCATTAAGTTTAATAGTAGCAGTCTCAGAGGTAAACGAAATGTTACCAGCTGAAATAGAAATACCGTGCTCAGCAGCAACCTTAGCCAATGCAGAGTCAAGAGATACACGAAGAGCTTTAAGGGCAGGACGGTCAAAAGATTTAATTTTACTCATTTGTTTTAGTTTAGTGAGGTATTAACCTCCATTAGTATACTACTAATATACCACAAATAATCGACATAAAAAAATTATTGAGCGTTTATTTTCAATTTATTTTCGCGCAAAGGCCCCTCACTGACTAAACTAATACCAGAGACTTGAAACAAAAGGGGACCAGGAGCATATAAAACATGTCTTTAAGCCAAAAGTAAGATAGGGTCCCCAGAGTAAGCCAGAGGTAAAAGTATCCCCAGAGCATATATTAGTCCCAGAGCGTTCCCCAGAAGCTTCCCAGGAGAAGTCCCCAGAAGAGCTCCCCAGAAGCTTTGCCAGAGTAAGTCCCCAGAAGCTTCCAGGAGCGCTAAATAGCTTCCCAGGAGCGCTCAGGGAGCTGTTTCCGGCGGATCACTACCAGCGAGCTCTGCATAGACTACTATGGCATCAACTCGCCTATGCGCACCAAGAGCACCAACGTACTGGTGAGCTGAGCACGCAACCAACACACCATCATCATATTACACATAATACACAATAGAGACTCAAGACACATAGAGATCATAGTGAGTCAAGAGCTCTACAGCCTTAGGCGCCTAAGCTTAGGGAGCTAATGGTACCTTAAACACCATAGGGACCAGAGGGACAAGGGATCACCAAACACATATGACTCATTAACACATATGGTACACCACCACACCGAGGCTTCAATGAGTCCGAGCTCAGAGACTGAGAGCGTCAGAGTCATTCAGAGCTCATGCCCACCCAGAAGTCAAAACGCGTTAGTATGCGCACGCCCGGATGAAGCGCCGAATTATATAGGTATACCTTAAGTAAGTATATTAGCTATAGCTTAATTTTTGTGTCGCTTTTGTGAACACACTATCTCAGCCCGGAGCCAGCCTCACCAAGCCCTCAAACTCGTCAGAGTAATCTATTCATTCCCAATCAGATACACACCGAATAAAGATGACTCAGAGGTGGAGAGAGGCCCCAATAGAATCGCGACCATTTTTAATGTCGTCGGTTCCCCAAATATTGGGTCCCCGGGGGACAGACTTACCAGGGCCCGTTTCGCGCCACTATCACTCGCACGCGCATGTAGACGTTTAGAGCCCTCAGAGTATACACCAACAAATTAAATCCAATTACTCAGAGGGCTACATCTGGCCACGGATCACGTGAATGGTATTTGGTAGTGACTTAGAGTAACTCAAAGTGGTCAGAGTGGTCAGAGCCCAGAGACTTAGTGTGGAAATCATCTCACGCGCGAACTCTGCAGATCTGTACTCTATTAAAGAATCGCGCGCCCCCGGGGGAGATGAGCCCCAGTCCAGACCAGGTCTGCGGTTAGGGCCTTAGTGGTATTAAGAGTATATAGAGTGTGGGGGTTTTCCTTTAGTCGCTGAAAATTTTCCCAAAGTGGAATTTTCCCAAGGACCTTTAATTACTATGAGCGATGAAACAAATCAACAAGTGGATTATATAAGGATTATAAAAGACGATTAAGAAATGAACAAACAAGAAAGACCAGGCAACAAACGATTAAAGTGCATGAATCACGATCCAGAAAATTCAAAATGGGGTGAGTTTGCCCCTTTAGGTGGATGTGATGAAGTAGTTAGCGTTGATCAAAAGACTGACAAAGTTTTATGTTGGCGTTGCACCTCACAAAGCGTGTCTAATATCGGAGGCATCAGAAATCAAGAATAATTACTAACGTTCAAATAAGATACAAATGGACAAGTTTAATGAAGAGCACATGCGTGCGTTAGAACAGAGATATAGTGAACTAGTTAATCCTAGAAAATTAATTGAGTATTTGTCTACTCCCGAGGAATTCGAAGATTGGGCAAGATTGGGAACACCAAGCGATATTAGATCAGCCCTCATCGCATTTGAAAAAGAGGAATTATATGATCACTGTGCAATACTAAAGAAAGTATTGATTAGTATAGAATCAAATGAGTAGTATAGAAGAACAATATCGTGGACTATTGGGTTCACTCTTACATAATTCAGTAAAAAAATCAGATCGCACTGGCACTGGAACACATTCTATTTTTGGAAGACAGATTAGACATGACATGAAACAAGGATTTCCTTTGTTAACTACTAAGCGTATGGCAGTCAAGACGATGATGACTGAATTAAAGTGGTTTCTTAAAGGAGATACTAATATTAAGTACCTTGTTGATAATGGGTGTAGCATTTGGAATGGTGATGCTTATAAAGCATTTAAGAGTACATTTTCGCCAATGCCCGGAATTCAATCATCTTTACCCAGTCAAGATGAATTTATCAACAAAATCAAAACCGATAATGAGTTTGCTCAGAAGTGGGGTGAGTTAGGTCCTATTTATGGAAAGCAATGGAGAGGTTGGTTTGGTTATGATAAAAATGTAGATCCTGTTTTTGTAGATCAAATCGCAAACCTCATCGAAGAACTAAAAACAAATCCTGATTCTCGTAGACTTATGGTTAATGCATGGAATGTTGGAGATTTACCAACTATGGCCCTTCCACCATGTCATTATGGATTTCAGTGTTACGTAAGAGATGGTAAATATCTTTCATTAATGTGGAATCAAAGATCTGTAGATACTTTCTTAGGTCTTCCATTTAATATTGCTAGTTATGCGGCATTATTGTGTTTGATCGCAGAAGAAGTTAACATGATTCCAGATCAATTAATTGGAAACTTAGGTGATGTGCACTTATATTCTAATCATGTAGATCAAGCAATGGAACAGATTTCTAGAGAGATTTATGATTTGCCTACTGTTTCATTTAAGAATGTAAATATATTAGATGGTGAATTTGATTACGAGGTACATGATTATAAATATCATCCAAGTATTAAAGCGCCATTAAGTAATTAAACTATAAAATTATGAAAACTATTAAAAAAATATGGAACTATCTAATATGGTTAGAAGAGCAACGAATGAAAGCTGCAATCAAATCAGGAAGCGCTGGTCCATTAATGTAATTTAAATTTATGAAGATAGCATTAATAGCACACGATAATAAAAAAGCTGATATGGTCGCTTTTGTTTCTAAACGATTACCATTCTTTAATAGAGAAGATGTTACGATTGTTACGACTGGTACAACTGGTAAACATTGTAAACATGCTGGCATCAAGAATTTAGAAACTGTATTAAGTGGACCATTAGGTGGTGACGCGCAGATTGCTGCAATGACAGTTGAAGGTAAAATAGATCTAGTTATTTTTATGAGAGATCCTTTAGATAAACATCCACATGATGTAGATATTTCTATGTTGATGAGATTGTGTGATGTGCATAATATACCATTGGCTACAAATTACAAAACCGCAAGTTACTTAATTAAATACTTAAAACAATCATGAAAAATAGTATCAAAGAACTTCTTAGGCTAGAAGTTGAAGCAATACAAAATATTCCAGTAAATGACTCGTTTGAGAACGCAGTGGATATAATTAAGAATCATGTCCATTCGTCTGAAAAGAATGGGAAAGTAGTATTATCGGGAATGGGTAAAGCTGGTCAGATCGCATTGAATATCTCGACAACGCTTAGCTCTACAGGAACTCCATCGGTTTATTTACACCCAAGTGAAGCACAACATGGTGATTTAGGTATTTTATGCAAAGATGATGTATTAATATTATTGTCAAACTCTGGAAAAACTAGAGAAATATTAGAATTAATAATGTTATCTAGGATTTTGCACCCTGATGTTAAAGTCATTTCTATTACAGGAAAAACAAATAGTCCACTTGCAGAAAATTCAGATGTTGTATTACATACTGGAGATTCTGAAGAAATTTGCCCACTTGGATTAACGCCTACAATTTCAACAACACTGATGACAGTAATTGGTGATATGATTGTGGTTGAGCTTATGAAAAAAATCGGCTTCACTAAAAAAGAATATTCTAAAAGACATCATAGTGGGTATTTAGGTCAAAAAAGCAAAGAGCAATGAAAGAGCAATATCCTAAATTAAATAAATTATTAAAGATATTTACGGTAGATAAAAAACTATCTCCATTAGAAAGACTTGCAAATAGATTAGCATACGCTGGAACAACGCTTATTATAATTTCACCATATCTATTGAAGTATGACGATATTGGAGCATACACATATATCTTAGGTGGAATACTATCAATTCCACAAGTATGGATTGCAAAACAATGGAACGTAGTTATTATTCACTCTAATTTAGTTTTTGGATATGGACTTTATATTTTAAGAAATACAATATGGCTATAGAAGAAAGACCGTGGGGAGAGTATGAAGTTATTTTAGATGCACCTGATGTAAAAATAAAATTAATAGAAGTTGCACCTAAACAAAGAATGTCATATCAATATCATGAAAAACGGGCCGAAGTATGGACAATAATTCATGGAACATTAACCATTATACTAAATGATGAAACATTATACAGAGGTCCTGGACAATCAATCAAAATTCCATTAGGTGCAAAACACAGAGCATGGAATAATACTGATTTGCCAGTTCATTTTGTTGAAGTTCAAACGGGAACTTATTTTGGTGAAGATGACATAATTAGAATTGAAGACGATTATAAAAGAATATAAATGAAATCACTTGTAATAATTCCAGCGAGATGGAACTCGACCAGATTTCCAGGAAAACCATTAGAATTAATAGGTGAAAAACCTATGATTCAACATGTTTGGGAAAAAGCATCAAGATCAAATGCTGATGAGGTGTGGATTGCAACAGATGATCAAAGAATATTTGACTGTGCTAAATCATTTGGAGCCGAAGTTATGATGACTACTAATTGTGATACCGGGACTGACAGAGTTATTGAAGTTCAACAAACATTAGGTAGTGATATAGTGGTAAATGTACAAGGTGATGAGCCATTTATAAATCCAAAAGATATTGATCACGTTATTAGTTTGATAAAATCAAATCCTACAAATACTGTAGCCACATTAAAATCAGATCTAATAGAAAACGAAGCAAACGATAAAAACACAGTTAAGATTATGTCAAATCATGATTCAGGTTCAGTGATAGAGTTTACAAGAAATAATGTAAATGGAAAATCATGGTTTAAACATATAGGAATTTATGGATATTCCTCCAATGTATTAGATAAAATTGCAATATTGTACCCTACAGAAAACGCGATAAATAAATCATTAGAGCAATTGACGTGGATGGAGAATGAAATAGAAATGGTTGCAGGATATACAACATATAAATCATTTGGTATTGACACGCCATCAGATCTAAAACGAGCAAATAATTTTTTAAAATCAAATAAATGATATTACCAACTATTGAACACACTTCGCCATCTTTTATTATGGCATATCAAATGGATGAAAAAATATGTGACATGATTGTCGATAATTTTGACGATCTTCCTAAACTTACTAACTTTGATGATTTACGAGGATATCACAGGTTATCAAATGGTAACTTAGATCCAGATATTTTAGAAGAATATATGTCTAAAGTTAATGAAGCATTTAAGGCATATATAAAAGAATATGAATGGTGTAATATCATGACAACTCAATGGAGTTTCTTTCCTCCATTCAATATACAGAAATATGAACCTGGGCAAGCATATAATCCAACACACATAGAATGCGGTGGCCCAAGAAAGGGTAAAATACAAAGAAAACTAGCATTCACAACATATCTCAATGATGTTGAAGAAGGTGGAGAAACTGAATTTGTATTACAAGGAATAAAAGTAAAACCAAAAAAAGGACTTACAATTATTTGGCCAGCAGGTTGGACACATCCTCATCATGGACTTCCAGCACCTAATGAAATCAAGTATATCGCTACTGGTTGGGCAGGATATCACCATAGAGACTAATACTTTATGAAGTTCAAAAAATTAACAGGACCACCTAAATTTGAACTTGCACCTTACGTTAAAGAATTTATTGAAAACAACAAAGGATTCGATATGAAAATATATTTAGGGTGTGATAGTCAAAATAAGGCTATTAAAACAGTGTATGCAACTACATTAGTTTTTCATGTTGCGTCAGCAGGATGCCACGTGATATATAAAAAGGAGGAGGTTCCAATTATAAAAGATATGTGGACTAGATTGTGGAAAGAAACTGAAAAATCATGTGAAGTAGCTCTTTATTTAAGAGAACATGGCATAGAAGTTTCTACTATAGATTTAGATTATAATACAGATCCACAGAAAAAATCAAATAAATTAGTTAAAGCTGCAGTTGGATATGTTGAGTCGATGGGATTCAAAGCTAGATGTAAGCCCGATCTTTTACCTGGAGTGTATGCTGCAGATAATATCGTAAACTAATTTTAATAAATACATATAAGAATAGTAAAACAAATATACAATATATGTCATTAGCAGACGGATACGAAAACGAGAAAAATAGAAAAGGAAGTTCAAAGAAAAAAACTACTCCATTCTTAGATGAATTTGGGGAAGATTTAACTTTGGCAGCATCTGAAGGTAAATTAGACCCGATTATCGGGAGAGATAAAGAGATTTATAGAATTTGCCAGATATTAGCTCGTAGAAAGAAAAATAATCCTATTATATTAGGTGACCCAGGAGTTGGTAAAACTGCAATTGTTGAAGCAATTGCTCAACGTATTATTGATAAGAAAGTTGCAAGAGTTTTGATAAACAAACGACTTATCTCTATCAACATGACAACTATTGTTGCAGGAACCAAATATCGTGGAGAATTTGAAGAGAGAATGAAAAACATTGTCGAAGAACTTAAAAACAATGACAATATTATTGTATTCATCGATGAATTACACACTATTGTTGGTGCAGGTGGAGTGAGTGGTGCATTAGATGCATCAAACATTCTTAAACCAGCTTTAGCAAGAGGACAAGTTCAATGTATCGGTGCAACAACATTAGATGAATATAGAGAAAACGTTGAAGATGATGGAGCACTTACTCGTAGATTCCAAGAAGTGTTTGTAGACGCACCATCAGTAGATGATACTATTAATATATTAATGCGTATCAAACATAACTACGAAGAATATCACTCTGTAGAATACACAGATGAAGCAATTGACGCATGTGTTAGAATGAGTGATCGTTACATTAAACAACGTGAATTACCTGATAAAGCTATTGATTTATTAGATGAGGCTGGAGCAAGAACACATTTATTAGAAGTTAAAGTTCCTTCAAGAATCAAAACACTTGAGAAGCAAGCTGAAGAAATAAAATCAGAAAAGAAAGCTGCAGTTGAAAAACAAGATTATGAAGTTGCAGCGAGACTTAGAGATGATCAAATTTCTATAGAAAGCAGAATATTAAGTGAGACTAAAGATTGGGAAGAATCTCTTAAGAAATCAAAAAGACAAATTAATATTTCAGACATAGCTGAAACTATTTCAACACAAACAGGAATTCCTGTTAATAAATTAGGAACTGATGATCTTAAGATGATTAAAGCAATGTCTTCAGAAATCAAGAATATGATTATCGGCCAAGACAGAGCAGTAGATGCATTATGTAATGTAATTAAAAGATCTAGGACTGGTGTCGCAAGTCACAAAAAACCAAGTGGTTCTTTTATGTTTTTAGGTCCAACTGGTGTTGGTAAAACTGAAACAGTCAAAGCGTTAGCAGAGTATATGTTCGGAGATATTGATGCAATGATTAGAATTGATATGAGTGAATATCAAGAAAAGTTTAATGTATCTCGTTTAATTGGTTCTCCTCCCGGATATGTTGGTCATGAAGATGGTGGTCAATTAACAGAAGCAGTAAGACGTAAACCATATTCTGTAGTTTTATTCGATGAAATTGAAAAAGCACATCCAGATGTTTTTAACACATTGCTTCAAGTCTTAGATGAAGGTAGATTGACAGATTCTAGTGGTAGAGTTGTAGATTTTACAAACACTATCATTATAATGACATCAAATGTAGGTGCAAGAAAGGTATCAGATTTTGGATCAGGTATTGGATTCTCAAGTAAATCTACTATTGCAGAAGAAAGCAAAAAAATGGATTCTATTATTAAGAAAGAATTAAAGAATAAATTTAGCCCTGAATTTTTAAATAGATTAGATGATATTATTTTATTTGATCAATTACAATCAGCAGACATTTTAAAAATTGTACAAATTGAACTTGGTAATTTTACAGAAAGAATGTCAATAGAAGGATATTCGTTTAAATTTCTAAAACCAGCAAAAGACTTTTTAGTAAAAGAAGGATATGATCAAGCATATGGTGCGAGACCCATTAAAAGAGCTATTCAAAGATATGTTGAAGATATAGTTGCTGATGCAATACTAGATCAAGCTTTGACAAAAGGTAAAGAATATACTATTACAAAAAACAAAGACGAAGATAAACTTTTTATTAAATTATAGTATAACTACTATAAACACAAGGTAAATGACAGACTTTTCAAAAACATTCAAAGAACTAATAACACAAATTGATGTACACGGCGATGTATCGAAACCAAGAGATTTAGAAGTTAAAGAACTTCTTCTAAATAGAGTTGATATAAATCCAACAAAACCTATTGCTCATTTTGAAGCAAGATCTTTTAATTGGAAATACTTTGCAGGTGAAATGGCATGGTATTTACACAGAGATACAGATGTAGATTATATAGGTCAATACTCTGGAATGTGGTCTACATTAACAAATCCAGGTACTAATGAAATCAATTCAAATTATGGTGCATTAGTTCTTAATACAGAACAAATAGGTTGGGTTGTAGATTCACTTTTAGCCGATGACAATAGTCGTCAAGCTATTATGTTTTTTAATCAACCTAAGTTTCAATTTAAAGGCAATAAAGATTTCGTATGTACAATGTATGCAAACTTTTTTATTAGAAATAATAAATTAAACATGAAAATACAAATGAGATCTAACGATATATTTTATGGTCTTACTTTTGATGCACCGTTCTTTTCATTTTTAATGCAATCAGTTTATTTGATTCTTAAAAAACATGACAAATACAAAGATTTAGAGTTAGGTACATATCATCACTTTGCAGATAACATTCATTTTTATGAAAGACATTTTGAATTAGCAAAGAAAATTAAATCTGAAGATGATGCACTAGAATCTAATATTAATACATTAATTTTAGAAAAACCATTAGTAGATTATAATGGCACAGATGTGTTCTTAACCGATGAAGGTCTCGAGTTTACACAAAGATTAGATCAAGCACAAGGATCAAAAGAAGTTAATTACAAAAACATTTTAAAAGATTATTTTACAATATAATATGGAACCACCTAAAATATACATAGATCCTCAGAGAATTCTGGCAGAAGATTTTGAAAAGGTTTTGATTTCTAAATATGATATATTTTACAGGCGTATTGTCGAATATATACTAAACATAATAGAAAACAAAGAAGAATCTAATATACTAGCAATTCTTGTAGATGATGAAGGTAGAGAATATGATATGACATTACCAAGAGATGGTTACGAGAAATCATTATTCAAAGCTAAAGAATACTTTACAATGATAGAAGAATATGAGACGTGTGATCTAATTAAACAAATACAAAAACAAATAGCTTAATGAATTACTACCCAAATGATAAAGAATTTCAAAGATTTGCAAAATCTGAGTTTAATATAAGTGGATCTCACATAGATCGGTTTTCTAAACATGTTGAAAAACAAAACTCAATGACGCCATATATTCTTGAAGAAAGAGAAATGAGAGTTACTCAAATGGATATATTTTCTAGATTGATGGCCGATAGATTATTGTGGGTTGCAGGTCCAGTTAATGATGCTATGAGTACTGTTGTTCAAGCACAATTAATGTTTCTATCTAATAATGCAGCAGATGATATCACAATGCATATTGATTCTCCAGGTGGATCAGTTAAATCAGGATTATCTATGGTGGACGTGATGGAATATATACCTTGTGATATACGTACAGTTAACACTGGAATGGCAGCTTCAATGGGATCAGTATTATTAGGAGCTGGAACAAAGGGTAAAAGAGCGTCACTTAGACACTCAACTACAATGTTACATCAATCTTCAGGAGGATTCAGTGGAAATATTCAAGACGCTGAGGTTGATTGGGCAGAGTGGAAAAAAGTAAATGTAGAATTATTTAATTTACTAGGAGAGTATTGCGGAAAGAAACCAGAAAGAGTAATGAAAGATGCAACACGTGATTTTTGGTTAAATGCAGAAGAAGCAGTTAAGTATGGAATCATAGACGAAATCATAAAACCAAAACAAAGTTAATATATAGATTATGGCGAGTAGACAAAAAACTAAAGAAGTGTTTATTGAGTTGATTAATTTACAACTAAAACCACATGGTAAAACATATAAAGATGTTGTTAAAGAAAACGACTGGTATATGAAGTATAATACTACTAGAGAAAAGGAAGCATTGTTTATTAAAGAAGCAACTAAAATACTTAAAACAAAATTAAGAATGAGTAAAGCAGTTGCTGAAAAAGAAATCAGTTGGTTTATTTTACAGTGGGGATTAACTACAAATGCTGAAAATTATTCTGACGAAACAACATTAGTAAAATCAAAATCTAAAAACACTAGAAAGAAGAGTAAATAATATAGGAATATTATAATATAAAAAAAGGACATTATTAATTAAGATAATGTCCTTTTTTAGTTTTTATACAATAGGCAATATGATAAATACAGTATGAGTATTAAAACTAAAATACCGAAATGGTTTAATGAAGGACCAAATGATATTGAGTATCGCACATATAAATTAAAAAGTGCTGTTTCAAATATTAAGGCTACATTAGAATCAGGTGAATTAATTCCAGCATTGTTTGAAATAGACGATACGTTGGATTACTTATATAGATATGACGCTGTTAGAATAACACAAAATCCAAATCCAATAGATCAAATAGTAAGTGGATTTGAAATTCCAGGATTAGAGATATTTTTTCCGGAAGAAGATTTAGAAACAGACGATGTATTAGATTCTATATTGGATGAAGCTATTGATGCGTTCGAAGAACTTCATTCAATGTGCAGAGAAAGATGGAGGCTGATTGAAGAAGGAACTTCATGTGTATATGTACCAAGTAAAAAGTACTTCTTAAACGATGGTTTTGTGTTTATTAAAACACCTGATAATATGTTACATGTATATCATTTTGTAAAACCAAATAAATATTTTACTAAAGATTGGAAAAAGTTTAATATGACACATATACAGTCTGAAAAATGGTCAGAAAATATTTATTTTAGTAGAATAGAAGAATTAATATCTAAAGATCCAGATAAAATAATAATCAGAACCGATTGCAAAACAGAAACAATATTAGAAAATAACGCAATAGGTGTAATTAATCAAATGATATTTTCTATGCTACATAGAGACTACTCATTTTAACACTGATATATAAACCAAAGAAAAAAACATAATAACAACATGCCAACTGTTTCAAATCAAAACTTAATCGTAGTATTACCAGAATTAGCTAGGATAGTTAGAGGACAATCATCAAGTATTGGAATCACACTACACCAAGACCACGTAGGTAATCAACTAAACATCGGGGTAACCGATAACGTAATCGTAGATGTTTATAACGCTGAAAATCAATTAATATATTCGGTAAGTAAATCTAATGGTACCTTATTATTTGGTGCTGCAAATACTGATTTACGAGGTGCTATATCACTTGAATTTAGTGCAGAACAAACTGCTGCATTACCATTTGGAGATTTAAATTTCCATGGTGCTATTAAATGTAAAATCACAGTAGTTAGAGGAATTACACAAACACAACTACCAACATTAAAACTTGCCAACATCTATGATGCTGGTGATAAAATAGGTGATATAGTTGCAAGTAGATTCACATTACCAGGTGCTGTATATAAAGTTAAGTCTTTAAGTTCTACAGACAAACCTGCAGGAGGAGAATTAGTTGTAAATGATGAAGATCCTAATGGTGTTACTAAAATTAGAATTGCTTTAACAGACGATAAAGGATATAGAAATAATTATTTAGAGTCTATATTATTAAATAGAATCAATGTTGACGGAGTTAAAGTTTCTTTATTCTTAACTAACGTAAATAACAATAGTGAATATTCTGTATTTGAAATCAAAAGCTGGTCATATGTAGATGTATTAAATGTTAATCCTAGTAATCCAATAAACAACGATTCAAGTGATGCTATTGAATTACAAGTACAATCAGAAGGAAATTCATTTATCCCTGGATCTGATTACAAGATCGGAGTAGGTGATGAACTTGGTATATTTAGTGAATCTTATTCTTCACCTTCAGGTATTTCAATTATACCACAAGGCGCTGTAGCTATTGACGATGTTAATAGTCTTACGTTTTCAGGAGGTGCAGTTATTAATAATTTAAATGACGGAAAAGTTGAAGTTGTTTTCCCTTCAGTAACAGTTACAACTTCTGGAACATCTGGTTCTTCAGGAATTGATGGTTCTTCAGGAATTGATGGTGCTAAAGGTGATCAAGGTGATGCTGGTGTTCAAGGTGAACAAGGTATAAGAGGATTAGATGGAACTTCAGGTAAAGATGGTGAAACTGGTGGAACTGGAGCACAAGGTCAAGACGGAACTTCAGGCACTGATGGAACAAGCGGAGTTGATGGAGCGCAAGGTCTAAGAGGATTAGATGGAACTTCAGGTAAAGACGGTTTAGCTGGAACATCTGGTATTAATGGAATTAACGGTCAAGCTGGAACTTCAGGACTTGATGGTGCTAAAGGTGACGATGGAACTTCAGGTATTAACGGAGTTAATGGAGTTAATGGAGTTGACGGTGCTAAAGGTGATCAAGGTGAACAAGGTAATCAAGGACCGCAAGGACCTAAAGGAGATAAAGGTGACGCTGGAGCTAAAGGTGATATAGGTAATGCTGGAACATCTGGTATTAGTGGAACATCAGGAATTAATGGAACATCAGGAATTGATGGAACAAGCGGAGTTAATGGAGTTGACGGTGTACAAGGTCTTAAAGGTGATCAAGGTGCAAGAGGTAATGACGGAACATCAGGTAAAGATGGAGCCAATGGAGTTGATGGAAACCATGGAACTTCAGGAGTTTCAGGTTCTTCAGGAGTTGATGGAACATCAGGTAAAGATGGAATAAACGGAAACGATGGAGCTAAAGGTGACAGAGGTGATCAAGGACTTCCAGGAAATAATGGTAACGATGGAACTTCAGGAGTTAACGGAACTTCAGGAGTTAACGGAACAAGTGGAGTTGACGGTGCTAAAGGTGATCAAGGTAATATTGGTAACAATGGTGTAGACGGAACTTCAGGAATTAGTGGAACATCTGGTATTGACGGAACTTCAGGAGTTAATGGAGTTGACGGAAACGACGGAACTTCAGGTGTTGATGGAACATCAGGAATTAATGGAGCTAAAGGTGATCAAGGTGATCAAGGACCTAAAGGTGATCAAGGCGACGCTGGAGCTAATGGAGTTGACGGAAACAATGGAACTTCAGGAGTTAGTGGAACATCTGGTATTGACGGAACTTCAGGAGTTAATGGAGTTGACGGAAACGACGGAACTTCAGGACTTTCTGGAACATCAGGAATTAATGGAACATCAGGAATTGATGGAGTTAAAGGTGATCAAGGTGACGCTGGAACTTCTGGAATTAATGGAGTTAAAGGTGATCAAGGTGACGCTGGAACTTCAGGAGTTGATGGAACTTCAGGTGTTGATGGTGGCACTGGAACTTCAGGAGTTGATGGAACATCAGGAATTAATGGAGCTAAAGGTGATCAAGGTGACGCTGGAACTTCAGGAGTTGATGGAACTTCAGGTGTCGATGGAACTTCAGGTGCCGATGGTGGCGCTGGAACTTCAGGAGTTGATGGAACATCAGGAATTAATGGAGCTAAAGGTGATCAAGGTGACGCTGGAACTTCAGGAGTTAATGGAACATCTGGAACAAATGGAACTTCAGGAGTTAATGGAACATCAGGAATTAATGGAGTTAAAGGTGATCAAGGTGACGCTGGAACTTCAGGTATTGATGGTGTTGACGGAGCTAATGGATCCACTGGACCACAAGGACCGGAAGGGCCGCAAGGGCCGACAGGAGCATCAGGTGCAAATGGATCTGGAATTGCAGGTGGAGGAACAACAGGACAAGCACTTGTTAAATCTTCAAATGTTGATTACGAAGTTGAATGGTCAGACGTTGCAACTGGATCAGGTGGAACTTATTACTGTGTAAGAGCAGAATATACTTCAACGCAAGCTTTAGGTGGATGTGAATTTATCGATCCAAGTGGATCAGGTGTATTTGAAACATCTAACGCAACTATAGGAACACGTGCTGGTGATAATCAAGAATTTTCATTCAGTGGTCAAAATCAACCACCAAGAGCAATTCTTGTATATGCATATCAAGCCAACAATTCAAGATACGTTATAACGCATTTAGATGGTGGTGGTAACAACGCATCATTCTATGCACAAGGTATTACAGAATCTGCACACACATCTAACTTTAGTATTGGTAATCAAGTTACAACTGATTTATTCACTAACTTCAGTGCAGCTAAAATTAAATTAGATTTAAGTATGGGTAATATTGATGCCATAAGAAATGCTGGTGGATTTGGTCAAACAACTAAAGAAGCTCACGCATTTATAATATTCAAATTTTAATAAACTAAACTAAGGGCGACTTCGGTCGCCCAAATAATAATATAGAAAGCAAACTATGTCAACATTTACACCAATAACCTTAAACGGAACTGTATCCTCAATTAGTGGCCAATTGGCTTATGGAGAAAACGATGGAACAGGAATGTCTTTACAGAATCAAACTTATAACATAACGATTTCTGTAAATGCACAATCAACTGGAGATGGTTCCTCTAGAAAAGCAAATGAATATAATGGTATCGATGTTTCTGAAGGAATGTGGATGTCAGATGCTCAAGGTCAAACAATCTTAAGAATTAAATCAATCTCAGCTAAAACTGAAGGTATTGTAGAATTAATTGCAGAAGATGTAGATATGTTATCTTTTAGATTAAATAACATTAATTCTTTTGCACAAGGTGGAGGTATTATTGTATTTAGTAATAATTCTGAAGGAGAAGCAATCATTACTGATACTAGTGCATTTGCTGCAGGAGGTTTAGATAAAGTACAAAGTAGATTTGTTGTAAACGAAGCTGACGATAGAGTTAAATTTTCACATACTTCTGCACCTGCTGTTGACAAAGGTGATGTAGTAACAATTAATGCAAGTGGAGATTTAGTAAAATTTGGAGCAGTTGGTGCTATAAATCAAAAATTAGGTACGGTATTAGATAGTATCAGAAGTGGTAAAGATGTATTCGTAAAACCATTTAACGATATTATTAGAAATTATAAAAATCCAGAAGCATTAACAGGTTCACCAGGTTCTATTTATTATACAGACTTAAATAATCCAGGTGAAATCACAACAGTTACTGGAGGTAAAGCAAGTTATTTACAATTAAATAATAAAATAGCTTCTTCTAAAATAGTAGGAACTGCACTTCCAGGATCTAATGATGTTGTTATTATTAATGGTAATACTGTACACAACGGTCCTAATGGAGATAGTGTAGCTTCTATTAATGATTTTAAAACAAATATCAATAATCTTGGATTAGATGTTACTGCGACTGCATCAGCAACTCCAGTAAGTATTCAAGGTGGTGATTTTGAACCTAACTATGCAAGTAATGATTATTATGCTGTAAGTGATTCTTATATTGTAACAGGTATACAAGGACAGACTCCTGCAATTGGTGAAATTACAATAGGTGATGGTGTAAATCCACCACAGACTATCTTATTTGATAATCCAGATGATACATTAAACTTAGGGGATACTTACGATGTAATTTCTCCAACTGCAATATTAGCTAAATTTCAAGCGGCTATTAATGCAGGTGGTTTAGATCTTGTAGCTGGATTAGTAACTATGTCTGCATATGATGGACAAACTGTAAAAATCTCAACAACGGGATCAGCTACTCAAGTTATTTTAACTAATGTAAATCCAGCAGCATTTGGTAATAATGTTGTAGGTGCTAACTCATGGACAGGAATTGGAATGTCAGCTACTGTTGGTTCTCCAGTTTTAACTTTGAACAGAGCAGCTGGTGGTCCAATTGAAATTACTGGTTCACCTATTACTGGTGGATGGATTAATTCTAATGGAGCGGTTTCTTCAAATTCAGGTAGAGTTCCTTATTTATTATTAATCGAATCAAGTGGAGGTTCAACAGGATCATCTGCACGTGGTGTTAATACATCTACAGATTTAAATAAAACATCTAATGTTACAGCTAATGATGGAGATTCAACAGGAATTAATATAACATATACTCCATTTGATGATTCAGTAGTAACTATTAAAGTAAATGGTATGGAAATTAATTTAGGTGACGGAGTTAAAACAGAAGCATCTTATTTTTCAAATGACGGTGGAACATCTGCAAGATTAATTGCAGATATTGAAGCTGGAGATACTCTTTACTGGAACGGCTCGATAGCGGGATATGAGTTAGATGCAACCGATGATATTGACGTTGGATATGAAAAATCTAGCTTAGATTAACATATTATAAAATAGTATAAATAAAATTAAAAATTGCGCCGGACATAACTAAAAATGTTCGGCGTTTTTTATATATAATATCAAGAGGACAATAATGTCCTTAGGCCTAAAAATAACACATATAAAACATGGCACAATTAAAAGTAAAACAAATTTCTGATTTCGTATCTGCAGTTGCGGCTGTACATAACGGAGCAATCGGAACGGATACCGTAACGGGTATTTCAGTTGCAAAATCTGAAGCAATTTCATCTGCAGTTTCTGCGGATGTTGTAATTCTTTCTTCTGCAAAGTCTTACGCTGACGTTGCTGAAGCTGACGCAATTTCTACTGCTGCTGGTGATGCAACAACAAAAGCTGACGCTGCATTAGCATCTGCTAAAACTTACGCTGATCAAGCTGAACTAGATGCTGAAGCTGAAGCTGGAAGATTGGATGCAATCGTTCTTTCTTCTGCAAAGTCTTACGCTGATGTTGCTGAAGCTGATGCAATTACTGAAGCTGGAAGATTAGATGCTGTAGTTCTTTCTTCTGCAAAGTCTCACTCTAACTTACAAAAAGATAGAATTGATGCATTATTATTGGATTCTGACTCTACGTTAGATACATTTGCTGAGATTAAGTCTTTCGTAGATGGATTAGACACTAGTGATGTTGACGGATTATCTGCTGCAATTTCAACAGGTGATTCTACAGCAATTTCAACTGCAGTTTCTGCGGATGCTGTTGTTCTTTCTTCTGCTAAGTCTTACGCTGACGTTGCTGAAGCTGACGCAATTTCTGCTGCTGGAACAGCTGCTGTAAATTACGCTGATGGTTTAGCTGGAAACTATGATGCTGCTGGCTCTGCCGCTGCTGCATTAGCTTCTGCTAAAACTTATGCTGACACTGCTGAATCAGATGCAATCGCTTCTGCTAATACTGAAGCTGCAAGATTAGATGTAATCGTTCTTTCTTCTGCTAAGTCTTACGCTGACGTTGCTGAAGCTGACGCTGTATCTACTGCTGCTGCTGATGCAACATCAAAAGCTAACGCTGCACAATCTGCTGCTGAAACAAATGCTGCTGCTGATGCAACATCAAAAGCAAACAGTGCATTAGTTGATGGAAAGTCTTACACTGATGGTAGAGAAACTAGTATTTTATCTACATTAAGAGGTGAAATTTCTGGACTTGCTGGAACTGATAAGCTTGAGCAAACTGGAACATTTGGTAGTACAACTACGTTTAGTGTTGCAACTGAAATCGACTTAGACAATGACGATATCTTAGTATTCGTTAACGGTTTACAGATTACAGATTACACAACTACAGATGGTGAAAACTTCACTGTTTCTGGTTTAGGTTATGACTTAGAAAACTCTGATGACATTATCGTTATCGGTGTTGCTGAGTAATAACTCAATCTACAATACTTAATTTAAGTATTAATTATTTTAAAGGCTCGCCCAATCGGGCGGGCCTTTTTAATTAAATCTAATATATAATAAAAACCAAATATCGATATGAACATAGGAATTACTATAAGCTTAGGGTCAGAGAATGAAAGTCTTTGGATAAATGGTATAAAGTTAAACGCACTTTATTTATTAAAAGCCCTGAAAGAAATAGGATATAATGCATATTTATTAAATGCAAGTGAGGTCAAAGCTCCTTATGAAAACAAAGTAACATGGGACATTGAACAATTTCCAATATATGATTATTATGACAAGTATGCAGATACAGATCTTATGATTTGGTTGGGTGCAACTTATGGAGATAAAACTATAGAAGAGTTTAAGAAAACTGGTTATGGTAAAAAGGTAGTCAAGTATATTTGTGGTAATAATTATATGAATGATTTAGAAGGTTCTATGTTTAATAGTGGGCCAAATGCTACAGGATATAATCAATTATTAGATGAAGCGTGGTATGTTCCACAGCAAGGAGAATTAAACATTGAATATTATAGAGTAATGCACAATTTACCAGCAAATAAAGTAAGGCCAGTTCCTTTTATATGGGATCCTATATTTTTAGATGATACTTGTCAAGTCTATAATAACCCAAAAACAGTAATTGAAAATAGACCAATTCCAGTGTATGTTCCTGGAAAAGAAAATAAAGACAAACAAATTGCATGTTTTGAACCTAATATTGGCACACAAAAATGGCACTTTATAAATTTATTAATAGCAGAAGAGTATCATAATAATGGAGGTAAATTTAAAAAATTAAATATCATGTGCGGCGAAGACATGTTAAAAAACAAATATTATCAATCTTTATTAACTCACCTTTCATTGTATAAATTATCAGGAACAAAAGATCATAAGCTATCATATCTTCCTAGATTAAGGGCTATTGATGCCATGGCACAATTAACAGATATAGTTATTGCACATCAATATGACAATCCATTAAATTATTCATATTTAGATGCACTCTATTTACAGTTTCCATTAGTACATAACGCAACTATGATTAAAGACGCCGGATATTATTATGATGGTAATTTAATTGGACAGGGTTCTCGACAACTTAAACAGGCTATCGAAAATCATGACAATAACATAGAATCATATAATGAAAATAGTGAAAGAGTTTTAACTAGATATACTGTGTTTAATGATGGTTTAATAGAAACTTATAAACAATTAATTGAAACTACAATGGGAATTAAAGATCATAAATTAAGTGCTATGTATGATTGGAAAACAAATCTATATAAGTAACATATGTCTATTGATCCTAACAAAATAATTTTTAAAAGATTAATTAGAGAGTATGAATTTTTATTAGAAGATTTAGAAGATATAAAAACTGCTAATTCTGAAATAAAAAATAAATTTATGCAAGAACTTTCAGAGATTGATAATGATGGTATATTAGAATCTGAAGAAATGGAAACAGCTGCAGATTCATGGGCAAGTAGCAAGAAAGAAGAAGAGTCTTTAGAAAAAGAAACTAATAAACACCCAGATTTTAAAAAATTATTTAGAAAGGCGGTTGTAAAATGCCACCCTGATAAATTAACACAAGATATTACTCAAGATAAAAAAGATAAATACAAAAAGATATATGAGGATTTGGTAGATGCCAATGAAACTGAAGATTGGGCAAGTTTAATAACATGTGCAGTTAAATTAGAAATAGAATTACCTTCTTCGGCATATGATCAAATTAAATCTATAGAAAAAAGTATATTAAAACTAAAAAATAAACAAGAAAATATATTAAACTCAACACCATGGAACTGGTATAAAACGATAAACAATGATTCAAAATTAGATATATTAAAACAGCATCTTAATTTTATGTCATTATTAACACGAAAAAAATAATTTTTTTTGTTAGTTTTTCCCAGGGACTAATAAGTTGGTACATTAACAAGATATATAATATAACGTAAAAAAGAATAAATCATTCATGTCTCAATTGAAACTAAAACAAATACTTGACTTTTTATCTTCTTCACCAACAACAGGTGAGGTATTGTCATATAATTCAAGTACCGGAAAGTATGAAAACCAACAATTACCAAACACGTTTGGTCTTCCTTATGTTTATAATAGCGCAACAAATCCCACGACAGTTTCTTCTGGTGATTTAGCGTTTGATAATCCTAGTAATCCTAGTAAAATAATTATAAGTGAAACTAATGCTAGAGGTGGTTCTGCAACTGTAACATTAAATGCTGCAGTCGCTTCATCGAATAATTATAAATCTATTATTGTATTAGCAAAATCAACTGACGGTAATGCAAATAAATCATTCTATGTAACAGGAAACACAACTGCTTCTGGACAAAGAACATTTAGCTTACAACCTATTTCAAGTTCTAATTGGAACAATGTTAGTGATAATGATTCTTTGTTTATGTTTATCCAACCTATCGGTGATGTTGGAACATCAGGAACTTCAGGATCAAATGGTTCAAGTGGAAGTTCAGGAACTAATGGAACGAGCGGTGTAAGTGGAACTTCAGGTTCTTCAGGAACTAATGGATCAAGTGGATCTTCAGGAACTAATGGAACTTCAGGAACTGATGGAACTAGCGGATCTTCAGGTTCAAGTGGAAGTTCAGGAACAGATGGAACTTCAGGAACGAATGGAACTTCAGGTACTAATGGATCAAGTGGATCTTCAGGAACTGATGGAACAAGTGGAGTTAAAGGTGATCAAGGTGATAATTATAGTGGAGCAACTTTATCTGGGAATAATTTAATATTGACGCATTCTGTCAATGGAGCTGAAAATGTAGGTAGAGTAGTATATGTTGGAACTTCAGGAACTGATGGTTCAAGCGGAAGTTCAGGTTCAAGTGGATCTTCAGGAATTACAGGTACAATTGCAGTAGGAACAGTATCTACTGGTTTAGAAAATACTCCAGTAAGTGTTACTAATACTGGAACATCAACTGCAGCAGAATTTGATTTTACTATTCCTGTTGGTGCAACTGGAGCAAAAGGTGCTCCTGGAACTCCAGCTATTAATGGAACTAGTGGATCTTCTGGATCTAGTGGTGTTAAAGGAGACAAAGGAGCTCCAGGTACAAGTGGTACTGATGGAACTTCAGGAACTAACGGAAGTTCAGGAACTGACGGTTCAAGTGGAAGTTCAGGTTCAAGTGGAAGTTCAGGAACTGATGGAACTTCAGGAACGAATGGAACTTCAGGAACGAATGGAACTTCAGGAACTGATGGATCAAGTGGTTCTTCTGGAACTGATGGAAGTTCAGGAACTGATGGAACTTCAGGAACGAATGGTACTTCAGGAACGAATGGAACTAGCGGATCTTCAGGTTCAAGTGGAAGTTCAGGTACTGATGGAACTTCAGGAACTAATGGAACTTCAGGAACGAATGGAACTAGTGGAACTAATGGAAGTTCAGGTTCTTCAGGAACTGACGGAACTAGTGGAACTAACGGAAGTTCAGGAACTGATGGAACTTCTGGTACAAATGGTACAAGTGGAACGAATGGAACAAACGGAAGTTCAGGTTCTTCAGGAACAAATGGAACAAACGGATCTTCAGGATCAAGTGGATCTTCAGGTGCACAAGGTAATCCAGGTTGGGGTGTTTCAATGCAAGGACAAGTAGCTACATCATCAAATTTACCAACATCTGGTAATTCAGATGGTGATGCATATATAGTACAATCAGACGATTCTCTTTGGGTATTTACACAAGCAGACGGTTGGATTGGCGGTGGTTCTATTCAAGGACCAGCTGGTTCTTCAGGAACTAATGGAACAAATGGAAGTTCAGGTTCTTCAGGAACTGATGGAACTTCAGGATCAAGTGGAAGTTCAGGTACTGATGGAACTTCAGGAACGAATGGAACAAGTGGAACTGATGGAACTTCAGGATCAAGTGGATCAAGTGGAAGTTCAGGTACTGATGGAACAAGCGGAACGAATGGAACTTCAGGTTCTTCAGGAACTGATGGAACAAGTGGAACTAATGGAACTTCAGGATCAAGTGGATCAAGCGGAACTTCAGGAACGAATGGAACTAGTGGAACGAATGGAACTTCAGGAACTAACGGAACTTCAGGAACGAATGGAAGTTCAGGTTCTTCAGGAACGAATGGAACAAACGGATCTTCTGGATCGAGTGGTTCTTCAGGTTCTTCAGGTCTAAAAGGTAATACTGGTACTTCTAATACCTATGCAACTGCGATGAATCAACATACAAAAACAGATTCAAATGTTGAGCATCATGATTTATATTTAACAGGTGCTTTAAAAAGAGATTTTATATCTGTTAACGGTGTTGGCGGTGTTTATGACATCAAACCTGATCAAGGTGACGCATTCGTATTTACAGCAACTGGTTTAATTGATATCACAATGTCTAATATAGGTTCTGACAACGTAGGTCAATCTGGAACTATAGTAATCATAAACGGTGCAGGTGCAGGATACAATGCATTACCATCTTATATGAAAACACCTTCAGGTGCTGACATTCAATGGGTAACTACTCAAGGTGCAGTATCTATTATATCGTATATTATAATAGATGTTGACGCTGTATTAGTTAACTACATTGGAAATTTTGCGTAATAATAGAATAAATTAGAGGAACAATATGAAGAATATAGGATTTTCAAGAATCGACTTTTGGAGTACCGGAAGTGCACAGAATACATCTAAGGGTACACTTGTAGCTAAGAATACTACTTGGGCTACTTCTAAAACTACATCTGAAAATAGAAATACTTCGAGAACTACTGAAAAGGTACGTAATACTAGTCAATCTACAACAACAACGTGGATAACTACATGGTCAACTAGTAAATCAACTACAACAACTTTCAATACATCTCGTAGTACTAATACTGTATATGCAACTTCAAGATCAACGACAACATCATGGACAACATCATGGAACACATCTAGAGAAACATCTTTAGAAACTGATAGAACTACAACAACAACATGGTCGACTTCTAAAAACACGTCGCAATCAACTGAGAGAACTACAACTACTACATGGACAACTAGTTGGACAACTAGTCAATCTACATTGTACCCTGTTGAAACTACTTGGAACACAAGTCAATCCACATCTAGAACGACAACTACAGTATACACTACATATTGGACCACTTCTTGGAATACAAGTAAATCAACGATTACTTCTTATATTACTACATATACAACAACGTGGTCAACTACTAGAGCTACGACAACGTCATATAATACAACTTGGACAACTAGTAAATCGACAACTAGATCTACTAGTCGTGACACTACAACAACTTTTAATACAAATCAGTCAACGTCTAGAAGCACAACGACTGTATATAATACAACTTGGATTACAAGTCAGACAACGTCTAGAAGTACTGAACATTCAACAATAACTAAATTTAGTACAAGTCAGTCAACGTCTCATTCGACAACGACCGTATATAATACAACTTGGATTACAAGTCAGACAACAAGTAGAGGAACAGAACATTCGACAACGACTACGTTTAATACAAGTCAGTCAACTACTAAATCTACGACGACTACATTTACAACAACATGGTCAACTAGCAAATCAACTTCTAGATCTACTACTAAATCGACAACGACAACGTTTAATACAAACCAATCGACAAGTAGATCCACTAAAACAACATGGACTACTACTTGGTCGACTAGTAAATCAACATCTAAAGGAACTACAAGAAATACCACAACAACATGGGTAACAAGTAGACCAACTGAACATACAACGACAACTACATTTAATACGACGTGGTCAACTAGTAAATCGACAACTACTACTTTTAACACTACATGGAAAACTTCATGGAACACAACTAGAAGTACTAATCGTTCTACAACAACTACATTCAATACTAGTCAATCAACTTCGCATTCTACAACAACTGCGTGGACAACTACTTGGGTGACAAGTCAAGGAACTAGTAGAGAAACAAGTAAGAATACAACAACTAGATTTATTACTAGTAGAAGTACAGAACATGTCACTACTACGACGTTTAATACAACATGGGCAACTAGTAAATCTACTACAACTTCATGGACTACAACTTTTGGTACAACTTTCAATACAACTAGATCTACTAATAAAAGTACAACGACTACGTTTAATACAACATGGTCAACTAGTAGAGCAACAACAACTTCATGGACAACTTCATGGAACACAACTGTACTGACTTCCAGATCTACTTATAAAAACACAACGACTACGTTTAATACAACATGGTCAACTAGCAGATCGACAACGACAACGTTTAATACGACTAGATCAACTACGACTACATTTAATACAAGTCAATCAACTAATAAGAATACAACAACTAGTTGGAATACGACTAGATCAACGACAACGACTTGGAACACAACTAGGGCTACGACGACTGTATATAATACATCATGGAATACAACTAAGTCAACGACGACTACGTTCAATACAACTAGGTCAACAACAACGACGTTTAATACAAATAAGTCAACGACAACTGTATTTAATACATCTTGGAATACAACTAGATCTACTACAACTACATTTGCAACCAGTAAATCGACAACAACAACATTTGTAACTAGTAGAGGTACAGAACATTCGACAACAACAACTTATAATACAACTAGATCTACATCAACTAGTTGGAATACAACTAAGTCAACAACGACTGTGTATAATACTTCATGGAATACAACTAAGTCAACGACAACAACGTTTTCAACTAGTAAATCGACGACAACAACGTTTTCAACTAGCCAATCAACTAATAAGAATACGACAACAACGTTTAATACGACTAGATCTACATTAACTACATGGATTACAAGTAGATCAACTGAACGTGTGACAACAACAACATGGAATACAACGCGTTCAACAACGACTACGTTTAATACAACGCGTTCAACAACGACTACGTTTGCAACTAGTAAATCTACAACGACTACGTTTAATACATCTTGGAATACAAGTAAGAATACAACAACAACGTTTGCAACGAGTAAATCCACTAGAACTACTTGGACAACTTCATGGAACACTGCGCGAAATACAACGACAACATGGAATACAACTAAGTCAACGACAACTACGTTTGCAACAAGTAGAGGTACATCACGTGCTACGACAACAACATGGATAACTAGTAAGAATACAACGACAACGTTTGCAACTAGTAAATCTACAACGACAACGTTTGCAACTAGTAAATCTACGACAACAACATATAAAACAAGTTGGAATACTGCAATATCAACGACAACAACATTTGCCACGTCTAGAGTAACTGATAGAAATACTAGTAAATCGACAACAACAACGTTTAATACTGGATACTCTAGATCAACAACTAAATCAACATCATGGAGTACATTAGTTCCTGCAGATAATAGTTCAGGTGGAGGTGCAGGTGTTTTGACTTATTGGAACACAACAGTTACATATAACACATCTTTTTCAACCGCGTTATACGTCAATACATCTAGAGGAACTTCTAGAAACACTGTTGAAGAATGTATAGTTGAAGGAACACTAGTTCATATTGCCGAAGGTGAACAAAGACTAGTTGAAACTTTAGTACATGGTCAAAGTATTTTAACTATGGATGGATCGTTTAATGTAGATAACGTTAGTGATTTAAGTCTTATCAGAGAAGAAGAAGTATACACGAATTCATTATCTAATGAACATACTGCTGTAAATATTTGGAGAGCAGATGTTATAGGAACGGTTAATATAAATGACGGACAATTAAGAACTACCATGGGACACATACACATCATAAAAAGAGATGGTGAGTGGCAAGCAAGGACAGCGGATCAGTTAGAAATTGGTGATGTTATGTTTAAGCTTGACTATGGAGAATTTTTGATAGAGTCTTTAGAAATGGATGAAGTTAATCAATATACAGTTTATAAATTAGACGTAGAACCTAACGATACATTCTTTGCAAATGGAATTTTAACACATAATAAAAAAGATGCATTATGTTCACACGAGGATAAATGTACGCGAGGGCATCCATGTGAGGATAGATTTTACCCTTGTTAATAGAGAATAATCTAGAAGATAAAGAAATGAAATATATAAAAAAATAACAGAGATAGAAAATGCCTACTACTTATTTTAATACAACATGGTTAACTGCTGGCTCTAGAAATACGTACGTATCTACTACAAAGACTAGGTCTACTTCCAGATACACGTCATATAATAGGGTAACTTCGAGAAATACGGCGAAGACTACATATTGGAACGTAAGTACAAGTAAGGCAACGACAACATCATGGACTACTAAAGTTACTACTTCATGGAACACAACTAGGGGAACAACGACATCGAGAAGCACAAACCAACAAACATCTCATGCAACAACAACTACATGGAATACAACTAGAGCTACAACGACTACATGGAATACAACTAGAACAACCGAAACAAAATGGAACACAACTAAGTCAACGACTACATCATTTAATACATCTTGGAATACAACTCGAGCTACAACTACAACGTTTGCAACTAGTAAGGCAACGGCAACAACATTTAGTACAAGTCAGTCAACTGCTAAAGACACAACGACAACATGGAATACAACTAGAGCAACATTAACAACATGGGTCACAAGTAGATCAACTGAACGTGCTACGACAACAACATGGAATACAACTCGAGCTACGACAACAACGTTCAATACAACTCGTGCAACGACAACTACATTTGCAACTAGTAAATCGACAACGACTGTATTTAATACATCTTGGAATACAAGTAAGAATACGACTACTACATTTGCAACTAGTAAATCCACTAGAACTACTTGGACAACTTCATGGAATACAACTCGAGCTACAACTACAACGTTTAATACAACTCGAGCTACAACTACCACGTGGTCTACAAGTCAGTCAACGTCTCATTCGACAACGACTACGTTTGTAACTAGTAAAAATACAACGACTACGTTTAAAACTAGTAAATCAACGACTACATCGTATAACACATCTTGGAATACAACTAGGTCAACGACAACAACGTTTAATACTTCCAAGTCAACAACGACTACGTTTATAACTAGTAGGTCAACAGAGCGTGTTACTACAACTACATGGGCAACTAGTAAATCTACGACTACTACATTTGCAACAAGTAAATCTACTACAACAACATTTGTAACTAGTAGAGGAACAGAACATTCCACGACTACTACATTTGCAACTAGTAAATCGACAACAACTACGTTTATAACTAGCCAGTCAACTAGAACTACTTGGACTACAACATGGTCAACTAATAGATCAACGACAACAACGTTCAATACAACTCGTGCAACGACAACTACATTTAACACAAGTCAATCGACAAGTAAATCCACTAAAACAACATGGACAACTTCTTGGAATACTGTCAGAGGAACTAGTAAAGTAACTAGTAAATCGACAACGACTACGTTTAACACAAGTCAATCGACGAGTAGAGCAACTACAACAACATGGACTACTACTTGGGCAACATCAAGAAATACAACTAGAGGAACTAGTAAAACGACAACGACTACGTTTAACACAAGTCAATCGACTGAAAGAGAAACGACTACTGTTTATAACACGTCATGGAACACAACGAGAACTACGATAACTTCATACACTACTTCATGGACTACTTCATGGAATACAAGTAGAGGCACATCGAAAACTACAACAACAGTTTATAATACATCATGGTCAACTAGTAAATCAACTGTAACTACATTCAATACTACTTGGATAACAAATCAGAATACAACGAGATCTACTTCTAGAACAACAACTACTACTTTTAATACAAGTCAGTCAACTTCTAGAACAACGACTACGTCGTATAACACATCTTGGAACACTACAAGATCCACTGAAACTGCATGGACTACTTCATGGGTGACAACGTTTAATACAAACAGGTCAACGTATAAAAATACAACGACTACGTTTACAACAACATGGTCAACTAGTAAATCTACAACGACTACGTTTACAACTACGTTCACAACAACGTTTAATACTAATCAGTCAACAAGTAAATCTACAACGACTACATTTAATACAACGTGGTCAACTAGTAGAGCAACGACTACGAGTTATACAACTTCATGGACTACTTCATGGAACACAACTAGAGGAACAGAACATGTGACTACTACTGTTTATAACACGTCATGGAACACAACTAGATCGACAACTACAGTTTACAATACTTCATGGACAACTTCATGGAACACAACTAGAGGAACAGAACATTCGACTACGACTACGTTTACAACAACATGGTCAACTAGTAAATCAACTGTAACTACGTTCAACACTACTTGGACTACGTCATGGAACACAACTTATGGAACGTCTCATTCAACTACGACAACGTTTAATACGTCTCAGTCTACAAATCATGGAACGTCTCATTCGACAGTAACTATATGGAGTACATCTAGAGGAACTAACAAAGGAACAGAACACGCAACGACAACTGCATGGACAACGACTTGGGAAACTAGTAGAATTACGAACTACTCACGTACGACATCATGGACTACGCAATATCAAACTAGTCAGTCAACGGTAACTACATTTAACACAACGTGGTTAACAACATTTAATACCAATCAGTCAACAACAACTGCATGGGTGACATCGTGGGTGACAACATTTAGTACGTCTCAAACAACGTCTAAAACGACAACGACTACATTTAACACAAGTCACTCGACAACGACAACGTTTAATACGACTAGATCAACTACGACTACATTCAATACGAATGCAGCTACATCTAAATCGACAACGACAACGTGGTCAACTATTTATAGTGTTACTACTTCGTGGAATACTGCATGGAACACAACAACAACGTGGAACACGACGAGATCTACAACAAGTGCTATTACTACAACGTGGAGTACAGATTACGAAGTGCAAGAAACTTGGTATTCAACTAACGCACCATTAGATGTTTATAATACAAATAGACAATGGAGAGTAAACAGTTATAACGGTAACTAGAAATAACTCAATTAATTTAAAAAGCATACTTCGGTATGCTTTTTTTTTGCTCTAAAATAAATGAGATAAATAATTAAACAAACACAGATTATTGTGTATAACTATTAAATTACTTTTTATATATGGAAATGTTTAACAAAAAGGTTCTAGATGAAAGAATTGGGCCTCTAAAGAAAAACACAAAATTAGAACCGCTTGAACAAGTAGAGCGATACGTTTTAAGAAAATGTAGAGAACTTGGATTAGAACACAGTTATGATGTTATAGCAGAAGAAATGCCATACTTCAAAACAATGGGATATACAGAATATGCCACTTGTTTTTTACTGCAACCACTAAACCTTAAAATGAGAAGAGAACAAGTAGCCGACGCTTTAGCACATGATGTCGAACACGTTTCTGATTGGGTATCTTATTTTAGAGAAAACATAGAAAAAGACCAAGCTAATAAATATCAAAAGCGCAACAAAGACTTCGACAGATATGAAGATAAAAGCACTTTGGTTATTTTACCAGGTTCAAATAAGCTTAAAGAAAACTGTTGTTTAAATAAATTAATTGAAGTTGCTGATAAACACAAAGGTGATGTTTATTTTAAACCACATCCTATTACTACACATGCAGTCATAGGCGAAATTAAAGATTTATTTGGTGAAGAATCTATTTTACCTAGAGACATAGATCTTTATTACTTTTTACAAAAAGCTAAAACAGTATATAGCACACATATTAGTGAAAGCGCATTATATTCTGTTGTCCTTGAAAAAGAAGTTTATCCAATGGATGTGTGGAATAATATAAGTAGAGGATCTTTTTATACTATAAACTCCAGTCTTTATGATAATAAAGAAAGAGGCGCAGAATGGATTAATCAAGTATTTTCTAGTTACAAATCTGGAATTATAAATCCAGCTATTGATGAAGATTGGAAAGGTAAAGTAGATGATTACATGAATTATATGTATGAAAAAAGAGAATATTACAAAGGTTGGTTTATAGACGCTCCACCTAAAGTTAAAAGAAATAAGAACTAAATTATAAATTAAACCTACACTCGTGTGGGTTTTTTTTGCTACATTAATAATGAGAATATTATTTTATGCGGGCTATCAAAAGAATAAATTTGATGGTGATACAAATGAAGGATTAGCAGGAACTGAAATTGCTATAATTAATATAGCCGAAGAGATGGTTAAATTTGGTTATAAGGTTGTGGTTTCTGGTGAAGTAAAAGATTCTGGTTTAATTAATGGAGTAGAATGGATATCAACACATGAATTACATGAAAAATATTTTGATCAGTTTGATTATATTATATCTGCAAGTTATATTCATTTTTTAAAAGAGTTTGAAAGATATTCAGCAAAGAAAGTATTTTGGGCACACAATACACATCATCACCCATGGTGGAATCACGAAGTGTTAGAAGACGCAAACCTTTTAACACAACAAGTTGATCATACAATTTGTTTGACTAATTGGCATAAGAATCACTGGGCACATACATATAATATACCTTTAAATAAAATCTCGGTGATTGGTAATGCCATTGATCCTTCAACATTTAGTGGTACTCCTGAAAAAGTTAAAGGTAAATTCATATATAGTTCTGCACCCGAACGTGGCTTATTAGAATTATTAAAAAACTGGCCAAAGATAAAAACTATAATGCCACATGCAACACTAGACATTTATTCTCCTGGATATTCTATAGCAAATCATACTGACTATTCATTTAATAAGTTTAAAGAAGTAACATATCACGGTAGTGTAGATCAAAAAACATTACATAATGCCATGCTACGTGCAGAATATTGGTGTTATATAACTGATTATGAAGAAACATATTGTATAACTGCACTTGAAATGCAATATGCCAAAGTATTACCTATTGTTACTAAAGTTGCTGCATTAAAAGAAACTGTAAATAGTGGAGTTATCTTAGAAAGAAATGAAACAAATTGGAATCAGGCTATACAAATACTAGGTACACTAAGTAGTGGACTTAAGGATAAATCAATTAATGATGCATATAAATGGTCTAAACAACAAACATGGAATGTTAGATCATATGATTGGAAAAACATATTAGAATCTATATGAAAATAGATAAAATTTATATTATAAGCTTGAACGCTGGAGATCCAAGCATTCAAAGAAGTATTGCCGAGAGGGTAGATCAACTTGGTATGCCATATTCTGTAGCGTGGGAAATAGTTCAAGGTTTTGATGGAACTTCAGGCAATTTATTAGATGGACACAGTGTATATAATTTATGGAATTTAGGATCTGATTCATGGAATGATTGGTGGAAAAGAGATGTTACTGGCGGAGAAGCAGGTTGTGCAATTAGTCACTTAAATATATGGAAAAATATAATAGAAGACAATATCAATTGTGCATTAATACTAGAAGATGATTTTGTTTCAGTAGCTCCACTTACAAATCCAGTTATTCCAAACACAGAATGGGATATTGCATTTTTAGGTAGAAATGCTATATGTCCTAAGGATGAAAAAAGAATTGATGTAAGTAATAAATGGGTAACAGCACTTAGTAGTTATAATACACATGCATATGTAATTAAAAGAGACGCTGCGAAAACGCTAGTCAATGATTACAACTTTCAACAAAATCTAATTGCGCCCGATGAATTCTTAACGGCAACATATACAGATCATAGAAGACAAGATATTAATATACTGTTTCCACCAAAACTTAAAGCGATAGCTCCAGTTAATAATTGGATAGAACAAAATAGACCACACGAAAAATCCACGACAGAACCAAATGATGCCAATATTAATTTATTGAAAAAACAACCTTATTTCGAAATACTAGATGACAGTGATTGGGATTCATGGAAATCAAAGTATGTAAACGAAACAGTGGCTAAGGGTGAATATGATTTAATGATAGATGATATAGGAAATAATATATATGAATTTCCATTATTTACCGAAAAGTTCTGTAAAGAAGCAGTTGCTTTAGCAGAGGTTATGAATAAGTGGACAAAAGATAGACATGAATTTTATCCAACAAATGATGTCTTATTACCAGAAATAGGATTAGATAATATTTATAATAGAGTTATAAAAGAAATAGTTTCCCCACTTTGTATACATTTATGGGAATTAGAAGGTGCAGGTTGGGATAATATGAATACCGAAAACTTTATGGTAAGATATACTACTGATAGACAATCTCATTTAAGTTTACATCATGACTTTAGTCATATTACAATGGTAGTAAAATTAAATGATGAGTTTGATGGTGGCGGCACGTGGTTTCCAAAATATAAAATATTAGCAAATCCAAAATTAGTAGGTACTGCAACTATTCACCCTGGAATGATCACACATAAACATGGTGCCAGACCAATACATAGTGGGAAAAGATACATCAACGTATCATTTATGAGAAAGAATAATTAACAAAACAAAACAATATGAAAAAAGAGATTACGTTTAACGAGATCATTGGAGATGACGGGCATTTAGTGTCACCTGTCTTAAAAAATGGCGCTAAGAATTATTTAATTGATATTGACGGTACAATTACTGATGATGTACCAAATGAAGAACCAGAAAGAATGTCAGTAGTTTTACCATATACTGGTGCTGTAGAAACACTTAACAGATGGTTTGACGAAGGACATGTAGTTACATTCTTTACATCAAGAACCGAAGAAGTTAGAGATATCACAGAAACTTGGCTAAATAAACATGGTTTTAAATATCATGGTCTATTAATGGGTAAACCAAGAGGTGGAAATTATCATTGGGTTGATAACCACATTGTCAAGGGTACAAGATATGAAGGTAAGTGGGCAGATTTAGTTAGAGAAGAAAGAACGATAGAAGTGTTTCCTTCGTAGATATATATTAAATGAGAAGCATATACACATTTGAAGATTTTCTTTTAGAAGCTGATGAAACTGATCAGCTTAAAAAAATCTGTATCGCAGTTTCTGTAGAAATGCCAGATAATAAGTATGTATATGATTCTAAATATAACGTCTCTAAGGTATTTGAATTATTAGATAAAAATAAAAAAGCAGAACCTTCTGAAACACCAGTTCTTAATTATGCCAATTGGAAAATTGAGAAAATGATAAAAGACGGATGGGATTCTAAATTTATTTATAATTCAATTGAAGCTAAACAAAGAGTTTCTTCCAAAGTAAAATGGTGCAAAACTCATGAAGAATCTGAGCATACACCTAAAGTAGTTTTTGATAAATCAAATTTAAAAGAACTTAAATATCCTATCATAGCTAAACCAGATAATAGATATAGTGGACAGGGTATTATGGTTTTTAAAGAAGAAAAGGATTTAGAAGGTGTTGATTTAGATCAGTTTTCAGTTTTCTCAGAAAAGATAAATATCGTAGATGAACTTAGAATTTATTGTTGGAAAGGAAAACCTTTGATGCTAGTACATAGAGTGCCTGCAAATGAAGAAACAAAAAATCTATCTAAAAAAGCAGATGATAAACTGGTATTTAATTACGAATTATCAAAGTCACCTATAACAGAAAATTTAGTTAGTGTTGTTGAAGAATTTTCAAAAGAACATAATGATTTAGATTTTTATTCGGTAGATATTGTTATAGATGATAAAGATCATCCTTATGTTATTGAAATGTCATCAGAACCTGGACCAGTTTTCGGTGTTATGGGACATGTATATAAAGAAATGTATAAGGACTATTATGGAGAAGATGTTTCGGATAAAACTAATAAAATAATTGACGCTTATATAGAAGAGGACATTAATACAACGATTGCTTCAGATGAATCTAGATTCAAAAGAAGATAAATCGAATAAATAAAAAGATAAATAGAAAGAATTAAAAATAGAATTATGGCAGAACCTAATATGAACTGTATGATTATTAATGTGTGGATACATCACATGCAAATAGATGAACTATTCGATTTCTTGAATATGAGAATAGATCGTGCACCATTTTATTGGTTAAATGAAGCATCAGTGCCTACATCAATCACGGGTGGTTATGTTATGATTTCGTTAACTTATGATTCTTATTCTCATTTATCTTCTAACAGAAACTGGGACGAAGCTCCTGGTTGGATAAAACAATAATATGAAAAAACAAACAAACATGAAAGCGTTTCTTTTAAATTATAAAGGAACGAAGTACAAAGCGAACACCCTTATTGGTGTTATTTGGAAGTTTATTACTAAGAAGAAATAAACAAATCCTAAAAAGAGAGTATAAAGAACGTCTAGATTAATCTAGGCGTTTTTTAGGATTAAAACAAATATATGTATACACTAAGCGAACTTCAACAGATGATCTTCATTGACATCGAAACTAGTACACAAAAAGAAACATTCCAGGAGATCATAGATGATAACCCTGCTCTTGAAGAGTATTGGAATATAAAATCTACGCAACTTATTGAAAGTCAGCCAGAAACTCTTAAAGACTTTACTGATCCACATAAAATGTGGTCTCGTATGGCAGGACTTTATCCAGAATGGGGTAAAATAGTTTGTATTTCTGTAGGTCAATTAAAGTTTGATGAGACTGGATTTCCTAATGACTTTAAAGCAATGTCATTTAGTGGAACAGATGAGGCTCAGGTTCTTAAAGACTTTTCACAAACTGCTGCCAAGATTATGCAGAAATATCCTAAAATGAAATGGGTCGGCCATAATATTAAAGGATTTGATTTACCTTATATTATTAAGAGATCATTAATCAATGAGATACAGGTTCCTTCTGCATTTCATTTACACAAACAAAAACCATGGGAAAACTGTTTACTAGACACGCAAGATGTTTGGAAATTTGGCGGATGGAACTCTGCTAAATTAGGTTTAATTTCAGAACTCTTAGGTATTCCATCTCCTAAAGATGCAATGTCAGGTCCAGAAGTAAATGAATATTATTGGAACGATAGGTTAGAAGAAATAAAAACATATTGTGAAAAAGATATTCAAGCGACCGCTAACATTATGTTAAAAATGAGTGGTATGCCAATTATAGAAGCTCTTCCATTTTAAAATGACAACATGTCATTTAATTTGTAAAATATATGACACTAAGTCTTAATGCTTAGTTTGGTATAATATTTTCAGTATACTATACGAGCACGTTGCTCAAATAATTATAAAAAAAATTAAACTATGTTTTACACAACAAACGACCACATTGACAACATTTTCAGGGGAATACAAGAACCTCTATGGAAAACTGGAAAATTAATAAGCGATCATCTTACTGATTTTCATTACGAAGACGGAGTATTTACTATGGCACTTCCTGGATTTTCTAAAAAAGATTTAGACATTGAAATGGAAGGATCTACATTAAAGATCTCTGCAGACATTAAAGAAAAAGATGAAACGCTATATAAGAAATCATTTGAAAAGAAATTTAGAGCATCTAATATTGATGTTGAAAGTGTTACAGCAAACATGTCAGACGGTATCCTAACTATTATGTTAGATAAGAAAGTTAATCCAAAGAAGATTAAAGTAATATAATTAAAGCGGCTTATGCCGCTTTTTTTTGAAAATAAATCACCCAGATTTTTTTATGTCATTTATTTGTGGTATATTAGCAGTATAATTAAACACATAAGATATGATAAATTTAGATTACGCTAAGATTAGCGACGTAGAAGTAGACGGAATAGACACCGCAGATTATCCAGATTTTTGTGATGCATTTATTGCATACGCAGAATATGATGGTAAAGAAATGACAGATGAACAATTAGATGCGTTAAACGAAGACGGCGATTTTGTTTATGAAGCTGTACAAAATTATTTATTTTAATATATAATACATGAAAGAAGACGATTTCAATTTTGATGAATTTATGGAAAATAGCAATAGTGATTTCGAAATGAAACTTGAAGAATACAAGGATCGTATGATTCGATTAGCTATTGAAACTAATTATGCACAAATAGAAAAGAACGGTATTAATGATTGGCATCTTAGGCATATGGATCCTGCAGAATTAATTTCATTAAACGGAACTTTTAAAATGATGCTTGATTATTTTGAAGAAAATGAAGAGTACGAGAAGTGTGCTAATATCATGAAACAATTAAATACTATAGATTCTATTATGTCTCCAAAGCGAGATATATAAAGTATGAAGTATATAAAATTATTTGAAGAGGATAGGGTAGATCTTAAAAACGAAAATCCTCTTTTAATTAAAATAAGGCATTTTGGTGGAAGTGTTAAAAGCCTAGATGATTGGTTACGATCAAAGATAGGTGAAACAAATCCGTACAAAGACACTATAATGGTAAACGGTCCACATATGGGAAAGAAAGATAAATCTTTGCCATATCAAGATTTCCAAAATGGAGAATCGGATTTAGTAAAGAATAATCATGGAAGATAAAATAGCAAAAGAAATAGCGGTTCAATTAAAAAGAATAGCAGACGCATTAGAAAAATCTAATAAAAATTCAGAAACATCTGAAAAAAGAAATGCTGTTATTGGTAAACTTCAAGAAAAAAATCTAAAAGCAGATCTAAGAGAAAAACTTAATTTAGATCAAGCAGATTACACGCCACATCCTAATTCTCCTAGATTTAAAACAGATGATGGATCCTTATAGTGTATTAGGTGTCGATAAAACATCTTCACAAGATGACATTAAAAAAGCATATAGGAAACTAGCCAAAGAATATCATCCTGATAAAAACGATGGCAATGACGAAAGATTTAAAGAGATTGCTGACGCTTATGAAAAAATAGGCGATGATTCTTCGAGGCAAAAATATGACTCAGCTTCTAACTTTCAAAATTTTAACGGATTTGGTGATGGAAATATTAACATGTCAGATCTTTTTGATCAAGTATTTGGTAATGCATTTGGATCCAGACAATCATCTAAGGGCCAAGATTTAAGATTAGATTTACATTTAAGTTTTGATGAAGCTTACGCTGGAACTTCTAAAAAGTTTGCAGTTAATGGTCAAGATATTAAAGTTGATTTTAAAGCTGGACTTAAAACAGGAATGAAACTAAGAGTCGCAGGAAAGGGACAACCTCATCAATATAATTCTACACTACCAAACGGCGATCTAATTATTCACATACATGTGATGCATAATAGTAATTGGATTTTACAAGACAATGATATTTGGTTAGATTTAAATTTATCATGGGAAGATATATTTTTAGGAACTAAAATAAATGTAAATACACCTGAAGGTCCACTTTATATTAATGTACCTAAGAATAGTTATCCTGGAAAAGTTCTTAGAATCAGAGATCGAGGATATCCAATATATGGCACCGAAAAAAAAGGTGCACTTTTATGTAAATTAAATGCTTCTTATTTTGAACTTAATTCCGAACAACTGGAATATATAAAGAAAGTAAAGAGCATAAAAGATGAATGATTACACATTTAGCGACGATAGTAAAAAATGGTTTAGAATATTCGATGGACTCATAGTTAATAATGAGGACATGTTTTTCAATGCATTGTATATGGCCATCACACATCATCCAACTTATGTAATTGCTTCAGATTTAGAAGACGAGCGCAAGATCACTATTTTAGGTGCAATGTTAAAGCACTTTGAAGAAAAAGAAGAATTCGAAAAATGCGCCAGTATTTATAACATTAAAAAACAGATTAAAACAATATGCTAATAATAGAAGTAGATAAGGGAAATATAGAGAAGGCACTGAAACAATATAAAAGAAAGGTTAGAAATACTAAACAAATAAATCACTTAAGAGATCAACAAGATTTCACCAAGCCATCAGCAAAGAAACGTCTTAAGATGCAAAAAGCCAAGTACTTACAATCTAAAAATCAACCGGAATGATATATTAATAAATTATCCTAATATATTGATTCAATTTCTATATTAGGTAAATCGTATATTAATATATACAAAGGAGCAACTAAGTTGCAACTAAAAACAAAAGGTAATTTAAGATGGCAGGCTTTATTTCAAGTTCAGATAAAGATAGTTTGATGAGAGCTAGTTATTACCAGATAACTAGAAATTTTACTAAGACAGTAAATAGATTCATCGCATTCAAGGATACAGATCGTATCGTTGAAATTCCTCATGGAATAAAACAGCGTTCTAAATTTATTGACCTAATGATCAAATACTTCGAATCATTAGAAGAGTACGAAAAATGTACTAAGCTGGTAAAACTAAAAGAACTTGTCATAATGGCAGGGGATTAATTATAAAAACAATTATTAAATGAGTAGAGGAACAGAAAAGCAAACAAGACAATCTAAAAACGGAACAATAGATTCCGGATTAAAACGAGTTACACTTAGACAATCCCAACATAAATACGTAAAACAAATAGAAGAAAACGAAATAACATTTTGCTACGGTCCAGCAGGAACATCAAAAACATTTACGGCATGTTTCGTAGCACTTAAATTACTACAAGAAAAGAAAATAAAAGAAATTATCCTTTGTAAACCAATACAAGAAGCAGGTGAAAAGTTAGGATTTTTACCAGGAACAAAAGAAGAAAAGATCGACCCTTATATGAATTCGTATATTTCGAATATCACTAAAATAGTAGGAGGTCAACAAGCAAAATATTTATTTGATAGCAAAACAATTAGATTTGAGCCACTTGCATACATGAGAGGTGATACGTTTGATGATGCTCTTATGGTTTTAGATGAAGCACAAAATGCAACATTTAAACAATTAATGTTATTTGTAACTAGAATGGGTAAATCAAGTAAAGTTGTAGTTACAGGTGATGTCAGCCAACATGATATTGCTAAACAACATGTAGGTTTACCAGGATTCATAGAGATTATGCAGGGTGTAAAAGGAATTGGTGTACATATATTTAGTAATAAAGATATTGTAAGAGCTAAGATCTTACAGGAAGTTGTACAGAGATACGATGAATGGAAATCAAAAAACGAAAACAAATTTTAGAAACATTTTAATGATTCCGTATATAAGTACTAAACATACTATATATGGAATCATATCAAATCTTATTAAAGCACAGCCACTCAGGAAATCCAGACATAACTGAAATCGGATTAGACGAAGCTGGAAGAGGTGCTTTATCAGGGCCAGTAACCGTAGCAGCATGTATCATGCCATATGGATTTCAACACGAACTTGTTAAAGACTCAAAATTATTAAGTGAGCCCCAAAGAGTAGCTGCAAGACAATTGGTTTTAGATAACTGTATTGCATACTCTATTAAACACGTCAGTGTTGAAGACATTGAAAATACTAATATTTTAAAAGCAACATTAGAAGGTATGCGCAGGTGCCTAGAAGATGTAAAGGATAATTTAATTGATTTTGATTTTATTCTTGTAGACGGAGATCAATTCCATGGATTTGATGGAATTCCATTTGAAACAGTAGTAGGTGGAGATAATACATATGTATCAATTGCTGCGGCTTCTATTCTGGCCAAAACAGAAAGAGACTTGCTTATGAAAGAATTAAGCACTGATTTTCCAGCATATGGTTGGGGGTCAAACAAAGGATATGGTACTAAACAACATAGAGATGCTATATTAAGTGAAGGTGCTACACCTCATCATAGAAATTCCTTTATAAGCCATATGTTAACTAAAACCAACACATTATTTTGAGAGGATTATTAATAGGAATGTTATTGTTCCTTGGTGGACAAACATTAATTTGGTTTCAAACAAACGGTCAATTTATAAATCCTTGGATGAAGAAAAATCCACTAGCGATCAGTATCTTGGGAGGTACAATTATTAGTTATATGTTTATTAAAGCAACTGCACTAATTGCGGGTTATTATGACGGAGCGTTATGGCCAGGAAGATTTATAGGATTTTCAATGGGCATAACATCATTTGCGTTTTTAACATGGTACTTTTTAAATGAAGGTATTAATATTAAAACTGCAGTTTCTTTGTGTTTAGCATTCGCACTTATTTCAGTACAATTATTCTGGAAATGAAGAAATTAAAATTACCTTGGTTAGAAAATGATAAACCTACAAATGTAGTAGTTTATAGAAAACAAAAGAATAGTAGCACATACTATATGATTGTCACCAATATTCACGTTGACGTTATTAATAACGGAAGAGCAACGAAACCAATCGTAGATCATAAATATGAAATTGTAGAATTAGGAATAGGTTTTAATTTCATAGAGGAATGGGCTAGAAAATATAATATAAAAACCCCAAAGGTTTTAGTTAAATAAATTTTATGAAAAGATCAATTAATATTATTAGCACTTGGATAGGTGTATTGTTAGGATTAGTTATAATAGCAACTGTATTAACAATACCAACACAATATTTATGGAACACGTGTTTAGTTCCAGCAATAGATGGCATAAATGCTATAGGATTTTGGCAGGCATTAGGACTTAATGTGTTATCTACTATCTTATTTAAGGGTTCGGGTACTCCTAAAACTAATCCTGAAAAATAAATTAAAAAAAGTGCTCTCAGATTTTTTTATGTCATTTATTTGTGGTATATTAGTACTATAATTAAAAAGCGAAAGATATGAGTTACACAAGATTTGACAGACATAGCTGTTTTACTTCAGAAATGAGAACTATGACAATGGACATTATCAATGCCACTGAAAACGACGAGTTTACAAACATGGCCTATGGGCTTTTTGATGGATATTTATATGATGCTCTTTTACCTAAAGCTATAAAATTAGGTGTGAGTAAAGATATAGAAAACAAAATCAAAGGCTTGATCAAAGCCATTGAGATGTATTTACTTTTAACAAAACCAACAATAAAAACCACATAATATGGCAACAAAGAAAATAATGTACTTGGATATGGACGGAGTATTAGTCGATATATTTAAAGCGTGCGAAACAAAATATGGTAAAGACTTAGTTCCAAATATAGGTGAAATTCTAGATGCAGATCCTGAATTATTCTATGAAGCTGAGCCAATTCCTGGAGCTATTGAAGCTTTTAATAAATTAGTAGAAGTATTCGACGTTTATTTATTGACGACTGCACCATGGGAAAGTTTAGGTTCTGTTAAAGCAAAAAGATTATGGGTTAGAAAATACTTAGGTAAACCTGCTTATAAGAGAATTATAACTAGTCATCATAAAAACTTAATGATTGGCGATTATTTAATCGATGATAGAACTGCAAATGGTGCAGGAGAATTCAAAGGAGAATTAATTCAATTTGGTACAGAAAAATTCCCGAACTGGGAAGTTGTATTAGATTATTTAAAAGTTAACTAAAATGATATTTAAAGAAAACACAGACGTGTTGTTTGACACACACAAAAAAACAAATAAGATTACATTATCTTGTACTAACGAAGTACAAATTGAAGGTGCTAGGAATTTCATAGAAAATTTTAGAAGTTGGTTATCATGTTTCGAATGTGAAGATGAAGTACAAACAGATTTATTAAAACAAATAATAGATGATGTTGAAATTACTTTTAGAAAGAAGTACCAGGAAATTGTTCGTAACTTTTAAAAATAAATCACACCAGATTTTTTTATATCAAATATTTGTGGTATATTAGTAGTATAATTAAAAGTTAAAAATATGAATAAATTTAATGTAAATGAAGTAAGGTGTAACGGAGTCGGTGGCTCAGGTTACCAAGCAGTTCTTAAACACAAAGACGCAATCCAAGGGATTTGTCAAGATGTTAGAGATCTTATAGGTATTGAAAAACTATGGGAACTAGCAACGGCAGAACCTAATGTTGATTATCATCAAGGAACAAGATTTAATTCTGTAGAAGATAATGCGTATAGACTTATTACTGGAATTGCAAACCACGTCTCGGAATACATTCCAACAAGTGAATTGATCGAGATGCACGTAGGAGCTATTTTACCGATGTTAACTATGGAAGAAAAGGTAACACTTGTTGCTGATGCATGTAGAGATTGCGCTAGCGCAGATCATTGGTACACTTTCGAAAAAGATTGGGGATAAGATGACTATTGAAGAAAGATACGATCGTATAGACTCTGCACCATACGTTATATTTCAAGACGATAAAACAGTACACACTGTTGAAAGTATAGAAATATTTGAAGACATGGTTATTGTAGAAACAAATACAGGTTGGTTATTTAACGATATGGATTTATTTACCCTAGAGGAAATGGTAGATATCGAAGAAAAAATAAAAGATTTATTAAAATAAACGCACAAATACTTTTTTATGTCAAATATTTGTGGTATATTAGTAGTATAATTAAAAGCAAAAGAAATGAAAAAAGTAATATTTGATTTAGACGGAACTTTGGCTCTCATCGATAAGCGAAGAGCTATTTCTACAAAAGACAATGGAAAAATAGATTGGGATACATTCTTTGATCCTAAGAACATTGATCTTGACCAACCACATGATGCTGTAATTAAGATGGCACAAATGTTAGATGCAGCTGGACACATGATTGTTATTTTTAGTGGAAGATCTAAAGCCACTAAAGATGCTACTACAGCTTGGTTAAAAAAGTTTGATGTGCCATTTAATGTATTGAAAATGAGACCAACTGGTAAAGATTTTAAGTTTATGCCAGACGATGATCTTAAAAAGAAATGGTTTAACGACTTATTTCCAACACAAGATCATGTTGACGATGTAGTTTGTGTATTTGACGATAGACAAAAAGTAGTTGATATGTGGAGAGATATGGGTTTAACTTGTATGCAAGTTGCACCTGGTAATTTTTAAAATAAAACAATATGAAATTCAAAGATTTAAAATTTAAGAAACAACATCACGGTGGCATCGGAGCTACTGCAAAATTTAAAGATGTTACAGTAAGTATTCAAGCTGGTAAGTTTGTTTACAGTACTCCACGCGAGGACTTAAGTAGTGCTAGTAAATTCAGTTCATTCGAAGTTGCTATATGGGAGAATTCTGAGGAAGGAAGTTTTGTCACTGATAAGTTTTTAGACACTAATGACGAAGTTGCTGGATGGACTGGTAAAGATGACATCGATAATCTTTTACAGAAACTAAGTTAATGGGAATAGAAGGATTATTTTTAACAATTTTCTTAGGAGCATTTGCATTCGTAATGGGATGGATGAAAGGATGTGAAGACGAGCAATCGAGAATTAGAGAAGCTTTCAGATCTGAGGACTACACATATAGTGGGTTTTTAGATGTTCTAGAAAAATACGAACAAGAGAAAGAAGCTGCTAGATATTGGGCTAAACACGAAAAAAAGAAAAGAAAAAGAAAAAACAAATAATATGATTAAGGATATACAACCTCAAATTCCCTTAACCAAAGACGAAAGGGGTAATTTACAAATTGACAACGAATTCGTAGATCTTTTTTATAAAGAAACCGAAAGAAATTGGAAACTAGTAAGAGAGCGAGATGGTATGACTAAGTATTCGAGAGATGTATTATGGGTGGAGTGGCAAGAAGATGGTACATTTAAGGAGCAGTTTAAGGAGATTGCAATAGGAAGAAGTTTGATTATGTCACCATTCAATGAATATTATACGTGGATGACAACAGTGTTAACAGAGATTTTAGGATCTGATGAAACTTTTGTTAAATTTAGAACTAACAATTCAATATACACATTATACAAAACAAATGAGTAGACAATTTACATGGTGGCGCAGATTTCACGGAGTTGTTAAATTGCCCAAGAAATATTTATTTAAAGGTGCAAGTGAGCTTCAACAAAGAATAGAATTTGGTGAATATGAATTCAATCATTTGGGCAGAGAAGTATACTTAGAAGAAAGTATTTACGAAGCTAAAGTTGAGGCTATTAAAAAGGAAAGTCCTTGGTTAAATGGTGAAACTTTAATTGAAGCTATAGATTATGATAGAAAACAATATAATAAGCGTAAAGCTATTATGATGAAAAATCATTTAGAAACAGAGCAAAAACTTCTTTGGAAATTGGCTGAAGATTTAGCCAAGGAATTTGACATGACAAAAGAAGAAGTGTCAGATATAATGGAAATATTTGATGGCAGCACTAGAGATTTATATTTTAAATGTAAAAGTATTGCGTTAGGTAAAAAGTTTGATCCAGAAAAAATGCAAAGATTTGTCAACGAGCAACCTCGACACATTCTAAAACCTAAAGAAAGAAAATACATTAAGCTTTGGACTAAATTAATTAAAGAACATAATTGGAAAAGGTATTTAAACTGGGAACAATTAAACAATTCATAAAAACCACATATAACTTAAGTGACTATTAACACACTTTCATATTATCTTTTATTTGGTGTCATTGTAAATGCACTATATGATTTCTTAATTTCTACAATAGACAGAGAGGATTTAAGATTTAATATGCTAGAAAGAATTTTAGTGGGTCTCTTTTGGCCAGCATATTTGGTACTACTTACTATTAACTTTATAATAAACTATATAAATGGAAAAAACAAATAATTACGGATATTGTTGTATCAATACTACTTTACAGAAATCTGAAAAAGTTACTACTAATCGTAGCATGATTAAACGTACGTTTGCAGCTAAAGGTATTGAGTATGCATCAGAGCTTGCATTATTAAATGTAAAAGATTTAGTTAAAGTAATTAATTGGAATAATCGTAATGGCATCAAACTCTTTCGTATTAGTTCTGACATGTTTCCATGGATGAGCGAGTATGAATTGTCTGATTTACCAGATTACAATAAAATTGTGAATGTTCTTAAAGGTGCTGGTAAAATTGCAATGGATAATGGCCAACGTTTGACATTCCACCCTGGCCCATTCGATGTATTGGCATCGCTTACACAACGAGTAGTTGACAAATGTATTATTGATCTCAACAAACATGGTGAAATTATGGATTTACTTGGTTTACCAAGAGATCACTCTGCACCAATCAATATACATGTCAATACCACACAAGGTGGTAAAGAAGAAGCAATGCAAAGATTTGTGGATAATTTCAAATTACTTGACGATTCTGTACGTACTCGATTAGTTGTAGAAAACGATGACAAAGAAAGTCAGTACACGACTGAAGATCTATACGAAGGCGTATTCAGTAAAGTTGGTGTTCCTATCACGTTTGATTATCATCACCATTGGTGCCATCCAGGTGTATTATCGCAAGAAGAAGCACTTAAACTTGCAGCTAAATCATGGCCAAAAGGTATCAAACAATTAGTGCATTATTCTTCATGTCAACAATTACATGAAGACGAGACTCAAACGAATAAGCGGGCGCATGCAGATTATATTTATGAGTATATAGAAACATATGGCCTGTATCTGGATATTGAGTTAGAAGTAAAAGCAAAAGAATTGGCTCTACAAAAATATTTGAAACAATATCAATTAGAGTTAGTATAACCATTATAAAAATTAGTATATGAAAAAAATTAAAAATGTATTGAGAAAATTGTCTAACAGAGCAGTTGGTGTACAAGGAACATTATTCTTGGTATTTGCCATTGTATCATTAATTGCGGGCCAAGAATCTACTAGATTTTGGATGTTTATGATAGCATCAATCGTATTTAGTGCATTACAGACAATCATTGATCAATTAAAAGAATTAAATAACAACAAATTATGAGTTTAAAAGTAGACGCTCTTAGAGCTAAGTATGTCGCTATGAGATTAGAGGCAATTGCAACATTAGAAGTGTATTCTAAAAATGCAGTGGGAATTGGTGAACACCCACAAGTCATTGAAGAAATGGATAAATTAGTAAGAACAGTAGCCGATGCAAATGGGTATATAGAAGTTCTAGATCAAATTTTCGTTGATAGCGATGAAGGTACACAAGTAGGCAAAACCGGTCAAGTAAACGGTTAACAAAGTCTCAACTAACCATGAAAATGAGGTTCTAACGAACCTCATTTTTTTTGCTTTAAAGTGCAGTTAAATTTAAATGATATATAATACATGAAACATATTAGAACATATGAAAGTTTTATTGGTGAAGGAAGATCTGCATATGACGGATTAGCTTCTAAATTAACTAAAGCTATATTCAATAAATGGGTTAAATCATATAAAGGCGGGAACGCTACAATAAATTATGGAGACCAAATTGAAGAGAGAGGTTTAGAGTTTGATATTGAAGCTACTATTGATATTGATAAAAAATATGAAGGATTTCAAGTATTAGATTCAACAGGTGCCGATGGCAGAGACGATGATGATCACGGTGACTTTCAAACACCTTATATTATTATAGACTTTGCTTTAAATCCTGAGTGGATTCCAGGAGAATGGTCAACAGTATATTTTCATTTAGCGGATGTTGTTCGCCATGAAATGGAACATATTACACAAGATGGGATTGACACTGGAAATTACAGAAACGGCAAACCTAATGAAGACGATAGTGAACTAAGAGCCTATATAAAAATGGGACTTTTACCAAAATCTCAATATCTAATGTTACCTAAAGAGGTAGATGCTAATTTACAAGGATTAAGATATGAGGCTAAGAAGAGAAAAGAAAACATGAGTGATACTGTTCGTAGATATTTAGATACGCAACAGGAACAGGGTGTTATTAACGACGAAGAAAGAGAACAAGTATTAGATCTTTGGAGACGAAGAGCAGCAAAAATAGGAGGTATACCTAAATTTTAATATGAAATACATAAAACTATTCGAAGAGTTTACAGCAAACAAGGTATCTTGTGATAACTGTGGTTGGTCTTGGGAAATAGAAGACGGTGGACACGATGTGTTTATTTGTCATAAATGTAATCATGATAATACACCTATTTTAGGAGAACAATTTATCTTACAGGAATTAGAAGATCAATTCAATATAGAATTAGATTTATATGATAACGGTAAATACTTACAACTTAGTAAAATAAAAATACAAAAAGAGGACCGAAATAAAGGAATCGGTTCTAAGGTTATGTCAAGAATTACTGACTATGCCGACACACAAAATTTAAAAATATATCTAACACCTTCTAAAGATTTTGGTGCAACTTCTATTTCTAGATTAAATAAGTTTTATAAAAACTTTGATTTTGTCAAGAATACAGATAAAAGCCAAACTAAAGATACTATGGTTAGATTACCAAAATAATAAAAACAACATGAGCAATTTTAACGATTTCCTAGGAATGCAAGCCGCAAAACTAAACATGACAAGAGAAGAGTATACTGCATACTATTTGTCAGAAGCAAAACCTGGTCCAAAACCATATCACAGAGGATTAGATGACGATGAGATTGAAGATAAAAAAGATCAGATAAAAAAACAATCAGACATGGATGACGATGATTCTAGTGCATATAAAGAAATGCCAGGTGATAAAGAAGCTAGAGAAAAAGGTGAAGTTAAAACATCTAAGCATGTAAAGAAATATCATGAATTATATGGTGATAAAAAAGATGAGTCAGTGGATGAAGCAACATTTAGACCAAACTCAGGTACTATGAGTGGAGGTACATATACTTTAGATAATAGAAAATATAAATTAAAAAAAGATATTGAAGGTGTTCAAATTGGTAATTATACAAATATAGTGTTACCAAAGGGAACTATTATATACAACATTCCGGGCGGTGTGTTTGCAGATCACCCTTCATTAAAAAGATACGAGAACGGAAACAACAAATATTTTAACAAACCAACATTTAAGGGAATTTCTATTATAAGAAAAGAGGAAACTATCTTTTCAATAGATAAAAATTCAAAGATATTAGAATCAGTAGTTACTGAAGCTAAAGCATATAAGTTAAAAGCTTCTGAATTCGGTGGAGATACACACTCAGCACCGTACAACGTAAAGGGCGAACCTACATGGAGAGTTCATAGTACTTATGCTATTGATCAAGTATCTGGAGAAAATGATGCAAGTGAAAGAGACGTAGTTTTCTTTGAAGCAATGCCTATTAATAATGACATATACATTAAGATTGGTGGAATCAATAACCTTAAAAGAACTAATGGTTCTACATACGGTAATAACTTTGGCACTACTATTGAAGAATGGAAAAAGGATCCAAAGAGAATTGCAAAAGAAGCTTCCGAGTTTCTTACTGATGCAACGCATCTTAAATGGATAAACAAAAAAGCAAGAAGTCAGGGTCAAACAATTAAATGGGCTTTGAAGGACGATTACTCTAGTGTGATTGTAGATCTAGTTAATAAATCATTAGGTCTTACTGAATCTCAAGTTAATGAGTTTTATTTTGAGAAAGATGAAGAAGAAAGATTACAAAAATTTGTAGATCAACTTTCTTTTGGAGATGAACTAGAATACAGAGATGGTTTTTCTACAGGTCGTGGAAGCTTTCCAAATACAAGACAACTTAAAAATGAATTAGATTCTAATTTTCAATTATTACTAACTCAAAAATCAGGTAGAAATTGGGATCTTTATGTTGGTAGTGATGATTTAGTTTTTCTTATACAGCCAGATTTAGGTGCAAAGAATTATATGCAAGTTTCAATAAGTAGTACTAAAGAACAATGGAACGATGAGTCTAGTGTTTTTGCTAGATCCAATGGATATTCAGTATATGAATCAGTAGTTAACGAAAGAGCTAAACACACATCAACTGATTTTTCTAAACCAGGTAATGATGGTGATATTTACTTTTCAAAAAGAGAAGGTGATGCCGTCGGCGTTAGATTAGGAGATAAATTACAAATGATTTATGTTTTTCAAGAAGAACCTAAATTAGGAAGAATTCAAAAAACTGATAAACGTTGGGAAAACATGGGTCCAGCTTCTGAAGAACTTTTAATTGATTTAAGAGGTAGAGAAGAAGGTAAAATATTATTTGACTTTGTTTCAACTCTTGAAGAATCAGTAGTTAATGAAGAAAAGATTAAATATGCTAAAGGAAAAACATATCAATCTTCTGGTCATTGGACTGTACAAGTTGATAGTAATTCAAGTATGTGTGATATTAGAGTAAATCATTCAGCTGGTTGGAGATTAGATCCACATGATGATAGAGAAGAAACTTGGGAATTATTAGATAATGGAAGACAAAGAGCTACAATATATTTTAAATCTGGTAATATTGATAAGTTTGCTAAACAGATGTTTGATCTTAATGATAGAACAACTTGGGGTAATAAAACAAAATTAACTGCTAAAGATTATGCAGATATTATTAGAGTTTGGATCGATATGAAAATGGCTAATGAAGGTAATTATAACTTAGAAGATATTTATGATTTAATAGCACATCACAGATTTGATAAAGATTATAAAAAACTTTCTTCTAAAGACAGAGAGTGGATAGAGAATGATGCTGAAGAAAGAGGATTCGTAGAATCTTTATCACCCAGATTTTTTAATTCTTTATTAGTAAAGTTAAACGAAGATTTAATTACAGAAAGTAAAGTGCCTAATTTTAAATTCGGTATGAAAAAACAATATGACGCTGATGATATTAATCAAATGTATGGTTTTTGGGGAACTCTAGATGTTCATATGGACACTTATGAAATTGAAGAAATATGGAACGATGTATGGGGAATATTGACAAGGGGTTGGAAGTTCTCAGATGCTGGAGCGCTATATTATCTAAACGCAAAAGCTGGTAGATGGTTAGCAGATAAAGTATGGAACGATATTAATTCTCAGATTTCTCAACCAGATGCTATTGATATGATTTTATCTGATTATGCTAGACCATCTAAATGGAAGGCATGGTCAAAAGAATATAATACATTTGCTCAGGAAGAATTGGCAGAATGTGTTATTCTAGAAAAGGCTGAAGGCGATAGAGGTCCAATCAGTGATCCTAAAATTGAAAAAGCACTTAAGACAAAATCAGAAGAAACTGGTGTGCCAATTGGTATCATTAGAATTATTATGAGAAGAGGAATGGCAGCATGGAAAACTGGTCATAGACCTGGTGCAACTGAACAACAATGGGGATATGCTCGAGTAAATGCATTTTTAACAAAAGGTAAAGGAACTTGGGGAGATGCTGATAAAGATGTCGCTAAAGAAGTTAGAGATGAAGGTCATGATGACGGGTTAAAGGAACAGAATTACTTTGATCAATCACACAGAAAACAAAATATATAATACATGAAGTATATTAAATTGTTTTTAGAATCTGAAGTCAGAGATGACGATACTTACAGCGATTATCCAGAAGCGGCAAAGAAAAATGCTCAAATGGCAATCGATTGGAAAGAAAAGTATGGTCGCGAAGAAGTGGACGCTGGAACTGCAGTTGGTTGGGCAAGAGCACATCAATTAGCTAAAGGTGAAAACATATCTGGAGATACAGTAAAACGTATGGCTTCATTTAATAGACATAGAAAAAATTCATCTATTAAACCTGAATTAAAAGAAACTCCATGGAAAGATAAAGGTTATGTTTCTTGGTTAATATGGGGTGGAGATGAAGGAGTTGATTGGGCAATGGAACTATCTAAAAAGATGAGTAAAGTTGAAGAAATGGTTAGTGTTTTATCTTTAGATCAATTTATTCTAGAGAAAAAGAAAAGTAAACCAAAAACAGATAAAGAAAAAATAAAAGATCTTTCTAAAAAACAAAAGAGTTTATCTAAGAAAAACAAAGATTTTATTGAGAAAATAAATAAGATGTCTAAAGATAAATCAAAAGAACCAGCTGATAAAATAGAAACGGCATTGTTAAAATCACAAATGCAACAAACTTCTGTTGATGGCATGAAAATAGCTGTTCAAAAAAATCAATTAGCTTTGAAAGCAAAGCTAAAGACGATTAAAAAAAGATCAAAGGCATAATAATATGAAATACATTAAATTATTTGAATCATTTGTAAATGATAAAGAGATCAAGGACTGGGAAAAAGATAACGGTAAACTACCGATTCCCAAGAAGATCATAGAGATATCTAAGGATATGGCAAAGGAAGGTTTTATTAGAAAAGATACTAAGGCGGTTCAAGCTAAATTATGGATTGGATTAGAAGGAATTTCATGGATAGAAATGAAGCAAAAGTTTGGAGATATAGTAGGTAAATTTTATGGTGGAGAATTCTATAATGCTATGACAAACCCTATGGCAGAAAAATCAGCCTATTATGCATATGAAGTTTCGAAGCATGTTAGTGATATGGTTGCTAATGAAGAATCAGTAGAACCTGCTTACTATCTAATGAAAAATTATTTTAATTCATTTGGATTAAATATTAACAGAAATAAACTTTTCGACAGAGCAGAAAGAGAACTAGATGCATGGATGAAAAACAACAAAATAGAAACGTTATAATATATTAAGATATATAATAAAAATCAACAACACAACATGGACAAAAAAATATTATCATTCGAAGAGTATGCTGCTAATAAAAATCTAGCAAATACTGACAAATTGGCTGAAGACGAAATCGAAATCAAAGTAGACGGAGAGTATGAAATCGAAGTAGAA
>Ga0208971_1000024_pt1 | contig 97843 bp, 73 predicted proteins | sample AOAMet1_18_M0_10_2_FD_188229 | JGI IMG/M metagenome (GOLD analysis project Ga0208971, IMG submission 188229) | Ammonia-oxidizing marine microbial communities from Monterey Bay, California, USA - CAN11_18_M0_10 (SPAdes) | ecosystem: Environmental > Aquatic > Marine > Intertidal zone | place...
AACCGCTAATTTCAAACTGCGAATACGCATTCCGCGCCAATTGGACTGCGGCGTCACTATCCATCCCCACCTTGGCCTGTTTGACCGCGAAAGGAATCAGAACCATGACTCCGAACACGCCAATCATGGCGACCACGATCGAAGTCAGCACCTCGATAATCGAAAGACCGTTTCTAGGTTGGTTGGTTATTATTTTTTTCATGGAAGGAATCCGGATGAGGAGGAGCGTTACTGAGCAGCACTCTGAAATTCTTTGGCAATTCCGCGGGCGTACTCAATGCGAGCGCCAAGGTTAGCGTTGGGATCAGTTGGAACTGTGCTAGAGGCTACGTTGGTCGCGCCTGTACTGTTATTGAGGGTGACCCATAAATTCGCCGGCGAATCAAGCACGCCATTATTGGGCAATGACTCAATTTCGTACTCAGAGACGTAAAAGAAAAGTGGACCGTTAGGAATGCGTGAATCAATAAACCCAAATCCGAATTTATCAGCATCAGGGAAATCAGCTGGATTCTCAAATTCGTCAACGTAGTTTACATCGAGATAAGGATTGTAGTAGTAAACCCGATCCACGCCGCCATTCGAATTGAAAATGATCTGCACCGTCCGCGACGCGTAATTCATATTTAACTTAGCAACAGAATTAAGGTTTGGATTAGGTGGCAAGATAATTTCATCAAACCAACTTCGCGATGGTTCTACTAACGATCCGGCTGTGTTGGCGTTCTCATTGATTGGTCCCGAATAACGCAGGTCAACCAAAAATCCATTGGGAAGATCAACACGACTGGAGGCCAGCTTACGCGGTTGCCGGTGAACGACAAATGGAACCCCTGAATTAAGCGATGGCAGGTAAGGCAATACAGCACCGCCCATTCCGGAGCTCAAAGTTAGTAATTTAAAAGGTTCATTTTGAGCATCGGTTCTCGTCTGTGAATCCCCGATACCAATGATTCGATACTTCACCGAATTGTAATTTACGCTGATGTAATCATTGACCAGGACAGCGTCTGACTCGAATGGGGGCGGCACCTCAATTACATATTCGGAAACTGGATAGGCCAAATTATCAGCTGGCGCAAGGTCACCCGTGTACGGCGGCACTTTTCGCATCAGGTACATGGTGGTTGCACCGTACATCACGCCTTCATCATCAACGAAATTCTCATTCCGTTCGATAATCACACCGGCGGTTCCATCGTTGACCGCATTTTGACTTGCCTTGGCCAGCAGACTGCCGACCACCCGTGCTGACTCGCGAATATTTCGATCTTTGTTAATCGTTCGTAACCGTGGCAGCATCACCGCAGTAATTACAGCGAGAATGGAAATCACAACCAACAGTTCAACCAGGGTGATTCCGCTATTTCTTTTGAAAGATTTTTTCATTCTATTTCTCTCGTTAGCGGATCAATTAAAATCCTGGGTATCGCGACTGGAAAACACAATGATCCGGATGTTATTAATTACCTGGACACCATCCCTGAGCAGCGGATCGTAAGTTCCGTTTTCATCTCGTGCGTCCGGAATTCCATCGCCATCGTCATCTGAATCTTCTAGGTCAGGGACAGCATCACCGTCGTCATTCGGATCGGTGACGTCATTGTCTCCATCCTGATCAGTATCCTGCGTTTCGGGAGCACGCTGCTGGATCTCGTAAAGGAGCGGCTCGCCAAAAGCGTCGACCACTTCCATCAGCTGGTCGCCATCAGTATCGGCAATCGCCTGAGCACCGAGCGCCTCAACCGCAGGTGCTCCGTCAAAATCGTAGCTATACAAAAATTGATAGAGGTACTCACCGGGCAAATTCAAATCGTTGGGATATTGCTGAGCGAGCAGTTCCCAGCGTCTCATGAGCGCAGATTTTGGGGCATTCGCATCACCTAAAACCGAATCAGCGCGATAGTTACCTATCGGGTCCCAAGCCCCCGAAGACACCCCCATCCCCACATACCCGGGCCCATCAAAAAATGGACTGATACCCCGGTTTGAATTAGGAATGTAGTTCCCCTGGCCGTTATCAAACAGCGGACGCGGTAGCTCCACATCAAGCAACTCAGACAGGATTTGATACCGCAATTGCCGAAGCGACGTTCGAGGCGGCAGTGGGGCCCCCTGTTGGTCAAGAGCTGGTGGAAGTCCACTCAAATCGACCGGCATTCGCCGAACCGAATAATCTTCCATCACGACTTCCATGATGGCATTGACCTGCGTGAGCCGCGCCTCGGTTGCCGAAATCTTCGCATCGGTCTGAGCCTGCCGCATCACACCCAACGCCATGGTTGAGAGCACCGTCACAATTGCAATCACCAACAGCAACTCAATCAATGTGAAACCACATCGACCGACATCGCGAGGGATGATTCGTTTTCTTGGTTTATGTTTCATGGTCGAAGAGCCGTAAGGAGGGAATGAGAAGAGCAGGGCCGCAGTTATTTCACTGCCGGACTATCGAAGGTGCCGGATAGATAACGATCGAGCATTCCGTCGCAGAAATTACAAAGGTTGTCCGACGCGTATTTGTCACTGGCTAAAACCGGATTAACGAGACCCGAGGCAGTCTGAACTCCCCACTGGGTTGGGTTCGCAGGAGGATTGTCGGGATCAATCGGCAATTTATCCAAACCCCAGGTTATCAGCTGAAACGATTTTGGATTTTCATAAGACTTGAAGGGTGTACCAATATTGTTTTGGACGTAGTAACCGTCGAACGAAGTCCCGTTGTTGTAACTTCCCGCATCAATGTAAAGGAACGGCGCTTCTGTATTGGCCTGTTGAACGTAAGACGCAACCAGACCATTCTTCACCAATTGCTCTCCCTTAAATTCGTAAAACACATCCCGCTCAAAGTTCGAATCATCGTAGGCCGTGGGATAGGAACCAGGACCAACACCGTTGGTAAGTGGGTATTGTTTATTTTTCAGCAAACCGGAAAGCCAAAAAACCAAATCCTGTCCCGTGGCATGATCGATGTTTTGGCCGACGTTCTGCCACCACAAATCGATCCGGCGGTTGGAACCGCTGACCAACTCGCCCTCGCGGTTGTTCGGGGCGAGCCGATTGATGTATTTCAGGAGCGCGGTCCCGGGATTCGCAGAGTTGCTAATTCGGACCCAACTTGGTGGATAAAACCCATGATGGATTTTAAAATTCTCAATCGACTGCTCGATCTGTTTCATCTCCATTAAAATGGCTGTCCGCCGGGCGGATGACATCGCAGGAATGACCGCGGCCATCAACATGCCCGCCAGAATAGCGATCACCGTGATGGCGACCATCAGTTCGGTTAACGTGAAACCGGATCTCGATCGAAAGCGGCGTTGATTAGTCATTTCATTTCTCCGGAAGAGTTTCTTCAATAGGTTGGAAAAGCGGGCTGGATTCTTGCGTTAAATTCTTACTATACGGAACCAGGAGCGATTGCAGTTCATTTGGGCAATCGCCCCGGGATTTCATTACTTGTTGCTGGTCAAACCGGAAATAATCGCGATCAGCGGCATGAACAGGGATGCCACAATGAACAACACCACCAGACCAAGGAAAATGATCATCAACGGTTCGATCATCTTCATCATTCCTTCGGTCAGCTGCTCAACTTCTTCTTCGTAGTAGTCGGCGACTTTGTAGAGCATCGTATCGAGCTCACCGGTCTCTTCACCCACCGCAACCATGTTGACCACAAGATCTTCAACCACAGGCTTTTTGTAGTTCAGGAAGTACCACGCACCGCCAATCAGCGACATGAACGCACAACCGTAAAGCACGAAAAACCAAAGATCCGGTTTGACGAACAGGATGGACAATGGTGGCAAAGAAACACTAATGAAAAAGAAGAATGCCGTCACCGGATGGAAGGCCGGGAATGAATTAGCTTTCATCGGATTGGCGATCGTATCACCTTCGCGAATCGAGTCAGTCACTTTACTGTAAACTTTTTCGTACATCGCGTTACCGGATGTTTCTCGCGTAATGGTCAAGCCCTCGATAATCGGAACACCCGAGGCGATCAACGCTCCGAGGGTTCGAGTCGTTCGAGCGAGATTGGATTTTTCAACCAGCTTACCCATCACTGGAAGTTTCAGCAGGAACAGGTGCCAACCCATGCGTCCGGCGCGAAACTTACAAACCAATGAGATAAACAGAATGACGGCAATCGGCATTAACGGGAACAGGAACCACAGGTTCACAACACGATCTGAAATCGCCATCAACAACTGAGTCATCGCCGGCAGCTCAATTCCAAACTCGGTAAACATCTTCTGGAATTCAGGAATGATTTTCAGCATGATGAACGTCAAAATACCGATCGTGAACAAGACGACCATGATCGGATACATCATCGCACCGATGACCTTGTTCTTGAGCGACTGAGTTCGCTCTTTAAATTCGGCCAGACGACGAAGAATCACTTCGAGCGATCCACCCGCTTCACCCGCCTTGATCATGTTGACATACAGACGATCAAAAACTTTCGGCGATTTCGCGAGTGCTTCTGAGAGCGACGCTCCACCTTCAATTTCATCACAAACGTCAATCAGACCGTTTTTCAATGCACCCGGCTTGGCTTGCTCTTCGAGAATTTTCAAACTTCGAAGAATCGGCAATCCCGCGTCTTGCAAAATCGAAAGCTGACGTGTGAACGTCACGATCTTTTTACCACCGGCACCACCGACCGCGAAGGATTTACGATTTTTCCCAGACGAGGCCGCGGCACCTTTGGCTTGCTTTTGAACCGCGATCTTGGTCACGAAATAGCCCATCGATCGAATCGTGGCCTGGGCATCATCCTGCGTTGCCGCTTCGATGATATCCTTGATTTCCTGACCCTGTGGGTCCATCGCTTCAAACTGATAAGTTGGCATTTTCAGTTTCCTTTTCGACTTAGGTCGACTCGCTCAATTGGCCGAGTCTCTTTTTCAGGTCGTTCGTAAAATTAAATATTAAAAATTCGTTTGGCAATTCGCTTAAATGATTTGTTACGCGTCCAGCACCGTCTCGCGAACTACTTCTTCGGCAGTGGTCGTTCCGTCAAACGCAAGTCCGACACCCATGTCTCGCAACAGCCGCATCCCTTTGGACTGAGCCTTATTACGCAAATCGTCGGTGTTGCAATTATCATTAATCATGTCACGCAATTCATCGTCCATGATCATCAACTCAAAGAGCCCGACACGCCCTTTGTAGCCAGTATTGCTGCAACTGGCACAGCCAGCCCCGCGGTAAAAGCTTTTTCCTTCGCATTGCTCAGCATTCAGATCGAGTTCGAGCATCATGTCCTCGGTTACAGGAACTTCCTCGCGGCACTCAGCACAAATCCGCCGCACTAAACGTTGAGCCAAAATTGCCTCGACCGTCGCGGTGATCAAGAACGTAGGAACACCCATGTCCTTCATCCGCGTCACCGTGCTAGGAGCATCGTTGGTGTGCAAAGTGCTGAAAACCGTGTGACCGGTGAGGGACGCCTGAACGGCAATCTCAGCCGTTTCGATATCTCGAATTTCGCCGACGAGAATCTTATCCGGATCCTGCCGCAAAATAGCTCGCAACGCTTTGGCAAACGTCACGTCGATATCGTGGTTGATTGGAATTTGAATGATACCGTCGATATCGTACTCAACCGGATCCTCAGTCGTGATGAGCTTGTCTTCGATCACATTCAATTCAGACAAAGCAGAATAGAGCGTCGTCGTTTTCCCCGAACCCGTTGGCCCGGTGACCAAAATAATCCCGTTTGGCTTCGCAATGACCGTGCGAAACTCTTCCATAATATGTGCGTCCATTCCGACGTTGTTGAGATCCAGCGAAACCACCGAGCGGTCAAGCACTCGACAAACAACACTTTCGCCAAACATCGTCGGCAACACACTTACGCGAAGGTCAACAGGGTGACCACCGACCATCAATTCAATTCGTCCGTCCTGCGGCAGTCGTCGCTCAGAAATATTCAGGTTCGCCATCACCTTAATCCGCGTTGTGATCGCAAATGCAAGGTGGCGTGGCGGTGGAACCATTTCGAACAACACACCATCGGCTTTGATTCGAATTCGGAACTCGTCTTCAAATGGCTCAAAGTGAATATCACTGGCGTGATCTTTAATCGCCAACAACAACACCATATTGAGTAGCTTTCGAACCGGTGCACTTTCAACCAGTTCGTTCACGTCCGAAAGGTTAATCGGGCCGTCCGAGGAAAGGGCTTCAGTAGCCCGTTTGAGATCGTCATCGTTTTCAAGATCACTAATGATCTTCTCGATACTCTCTGAGTCTTCATTAAAGTACTTATCAATCGCTTTGAGAATCTGGGATTCCGTCGCCACCAACAAGCGAATGTCATAACCCAAAAACCGTCGCAATTCATCCTGCATCGACAGGTTTTGAGGATCGCAGGTGGCAAGGGTCAGGACGTTCTCATTCAGCTGCAATGGAATGACGCGGTAAAGCTGAGCCATTGCATCGGAAACTGATTCCCGAGCAGCATCAGGCGGCACCACACCTTCAATGTCGACATGATTGAGTCCAAATTGCTCACCCAAAGCCTGAATCAATTCATCGTCAGAAACCAAACCCATATCCTCAGCCACCCGGCCAATCAATTGACCTGGATTCTGAGCTTGCTCTTCGACGAGCATCTCTAGCTGGTCGTCGGTGATAAAACCTAAGTCGACAAAAATTTGACCGAGTCTTCGGACGGCCATAGGACACCTGATTCTTTAATGTTTAGTTGATTCGTGAATTTCAGTTTGTGAATTTCAGTGTTGCAAAACAGGGAGCTAAATTTTCTTTAGTAATCTTCTTCGTCGTCCATTTCCAAATCACCTTCACCCAACGGCATCCCCTCTTCCATCTGCCGACGTGCGGTGGCAATCCGTTTGGCGAGTGCGTCTGGATCTTGTGCCTTGCCAAGGGCATCTTCCATCTCAATTTTCTCGTTGACCCAGTGCTCAAACAGACAATCGTCCATTAGCATCATGCCGAACTTGGCACCCGTCTGAATCGCTGAGTTGATTCGGAAGGTTTTGTTTTCGCGAATCAGGTTCGCCACACCTGGCGTCACCACCAACGACTCAAACCCGGCAATCCGTCCACCGCCAATTCGCGGCAACAAAGTCTGGGCGAGCACGCCGATTAAGGACGTCGAAAGCTGGGTCCTAATTTGCTCCTGAAGCTGGCCGGGGAACGCGTCAATGATTCGGTTCACCGTGCCCTGAGCACTGTTCGTGTGCAAGGTGCCAAACACAATGTGCCCCGTCTCCGCCGCCGAAATAGCAGCCTCGATCGTATCGAGATCGCGAAGCTCACCTACCAGAATCACATCCGGATCCTGACGCAACGCACGCTTGATCGCCTCAGAAAACGAAGGAACGTCGACGCCGACTTCTCGCTGATTGACCGTCGATTTTTTGTGATAGTGATAAAACTCAATCGGGTCTTCGATCGTAATGATATGGTGATCAACCCGCTCGTTGATAAAGTTGACCATACTGGCCAACGTTGTACTTTTTCCGGAACCAGTCGGCCCGGTGACCAGAATCAAACCTCGGGGACGCATGCAGAGCTTCGTGAAAATGTCCGGAACGCCCAGTACCTCGGGCGGTAGCATCTCGTTGGGAATCTGACGCAACACCATGGCAATGTCGCCGCGTTGCTTGAAAATCGAAACGCGGAATCGTGCTTTGTCCGCGTAGGCAAATCCAAAGTCAGAACTTCCAATCTCCTGCAATTCACGCTGACATCGCTCCGGCGCAATACTCTTCATCAACGCCACGGTATCTTCAGAATCGAGTACCTTGGTTTCGAGTTTTCGCAATCGACCATGCAAACGGAAAACCGGCGGCTGGCCAGTCGTAATGTGAATATCGCTCGCACCCTGTTTCACACAGGCCTCAAGCAGTTTGTCGATAAGTACGGTTGCCATAAGTCTTTTTCTTTAACGTTTCCTGTTTAACCGATTTCCAATTGGAGACCGCGTTACTCAAACTCCAGCATCCGCCCCAGTGACAGGTGCCGGTTCTTATTGTTTCCAGTTAACTACCGCTCGGCTCAAAGGACGCCCCGAAAAGGGCATGCTTAAATCCGAACAAGGGAAGCGTTGAGTTGGGACCAAGAAAGGATAAGTGAGTTGTTCGTGGCTTTTCGGGAGAAGAGGAGGGATTGGTGATCTTCTTAATAACTGAATGAATATAAATCCGAAGATCGCCCTTATTGTTCGCATTCACCCTCTCGCCGTCCAAAAATCTTCCCATTTTGCCACGAAAGCGCCTCAAAACAGGAAATAACCACCCATAAGGACCACCCTAAACGTCTTGCTCTGTTCGCTTCGCTACTCGGTAGACTTCGTCGAATGTTGTAAAGCCCTTCAATACTTTGTCGATTCCATCCTGATACAGCGTGGTCATTCCCGCCTTCATCGCATAGGTTCGGATTTCCTGTGCAGGCGAATTGGCGAAAATCATCTCGCGGACTTTGGAATCCACGATCAGCATCTCGTAAATGCCGACCCTGCCGCGAAAGCCCGATTTTTGACAGCTATTACAGCCCTTACCTCGCATAAACGTCGCGCCCTCAATCTGATCTGGCGTCAAACCCGCCTCTTTAATCGCAGCCTCTCCAGGCACGTGCCTCGCTCTACACTTGGGGCAAATCGTTCGGACTAATCGCTGAGCCAAGATCGCGACCACACTACTGGCCACCAAATATCCCGGCACACCCATGTCAATCATCCGCGTTACAGCCGTGGGCGCATCGTTCGTATGCAGTGTACTGAATACCAAGTGTCCAGTCAGACTGGCCTGAATTCCCATGGAAACCGTCTCAGCGTCTCGCATTTCACCGACGAGAATGACGTTCGGAGCCTGTCGCAACATCGAGCGAATGATCCTGGCAAAGTCCAAACCAATGCGGTGCTTCACCTCCACCTGATTGATTCCCGGCAGGTAGTATTCGACCGGATCCTCCGCGGTGATAATTTTTCGGTCGGGCCGATTGAGGCCATTGAGTGCCGCGTAGAGCGTCGTCGTTTTTCCGGAACCGGTCGGGCCGGTAACCAAAATAATTCCGTTTGGCCGGCGAATCAGAGTGTTAAATTTCTTGTACATCTCTTCGGAGAATCCGAGTTGGCGAACTCCAATTCGAATATTGTCCTTATCGAGCAATCGCAACACAGCCGACTGCCCCATGCTGGTTGGGATGATACTGACGCGAAGATCCAGCTCTTTCTCACCGACGTTGACCTTAATTCGTCCATCCTGCGGGCGGCGTTTTTCGGCAATATCAATCGATGATAGGATTTTAATGCGGGAAATAATCGCACCCAGCTGGCGTTTTGGCAGGCGATCACGCTCATGAAGCACACCGTCAATTCGATAACGAATCCGGACGCGATCCTCAAACGGCTCAACATGAATATCAGAAGCCCTTAACTGCACCGCCTCGGTAATCATCAGCTGGACCAGCCGCACGATCGGGGCACTCGACTCCTCGTCTCCCTTTCCATCGCTGCCGCTGTCATCGTCAACTGTTTCGGTGAAGTCGATCGCCGTGTCAGTAAATTCTTGCAAAATCGAGTCAGCCGATTCACCTTCGACCTGACCATACATCCGGTTGATCGCCAGCGTGATACTCGATCGTGTCGCCAAAGCGACGGTCACGTCTCGATTGAGAATAAATCTCAGTTTCTCAATCGTATCAACGTCACCCGGTTCGCTCATCAAAACCTTCAGTCCGCCGTCGACTTCGCTCATCGGCAAAACGATATTCTCACGGGCGACCGCTTCTGGCATCAATTCGATCACCATCTCCGGAATCTCGACCTCACTAAGGTCGACATACTCCATGCGGTTATGCTCAGCCAGAGCACGCATTACTTCTTCCTCGGTAGAGTAACCGAGTTGAACCAACGTTTGCGCAATTGCCCGGTCCGTTTGCTTTGCCAGATTCTCGGCATCGACGACTTGGTCTTGGGTGATCGAGCCAGAATCTAGGAGGAGTTTCACAAACCCCTGAATTTTGTTTGTTGCCATATCTCGCTGAGCTTTCGATTCGCATCCTGTTTCAGTTTTACGTGAAGCAACCGCGACGCCTTATTTCATATCTAAAATCAACTGTATATTGATCCATTTTCGTCATCCTTGTCAATCAAATCCCCATCCGATTGAGTTCTCGGATTGATCAAATCTTTTGATACAGTCCCCTAAAACCCCGATCGGCCCGTGGAAATTTAGACCGCATGGATCAATTATAACGGTCTCACGATCGGTTAGCTTCACTTAATCAAGGAATAAGCTCAATCAAATACGGTTTCTTCTCACCAAAAACGCTCTGAAACGGCTTTTCTCATTAATTCGCCAAATTACGAAAATTAACTCAGCCAAGGGAAGCTTATTTTTTTTCCTTGAGAGCACCTGGCGGGAGCCGAAGCAACTGCGTCTCTCCCCGAACCGACTGTAATTTGCGAGCTTTGTTCCAGTAACTGCCGGCCAAGTCGCGCATCGAATCTGCTTCACCGTAATAACCGGCCTCTTCCAAATCGGCAGTAATCCCGTCGATTTTCCTTGCAATGGAATGGTAGAGTGACCGACGACTCATCTTTGGACGCGCAACCACTTTCAAAGGACGAGGGGCAACCAACTGGTATTTAGGTTTTATGGCGGGCAATTGCTTGCTCTCCTCGGAAAGCCTCTCCAATTCGAGCGCAAACTCCTTTTGGGCAGCCTTGGGATCCATCAAATCACCGAGCGATTCCGCCACACCGCCCCCAATTTCTTTTCGCAACGCTTCCATTTCAGCAAGCTCAGCCGCCCGCCGTTGCTCCTGAACCTCAGTTCGCGTTGGCTCCTGCTGAGCCTCTAAAGCCCCACTAAAGACCAGAAGAATCAATATCTTCCAGCCAAAAATCACTCGCACCTTTTTGGATCCCAGCAGCATAAGCCTCGCCCTTTTACTCTTGTTTCATCGGTAATGTCCAATAGCGGGGGCGAAGCCCATAAATTTCGCCTTCCCGACATAACGAATATAAGGAACGACCGTTTTTTTCCGAAACCTCAATTTGAACGGACCATTGTTCGAGTTTTTAGAACGCCAGCATTTTCAATGATCAAAGCCAAATCAATGCGAACGAATTATTCGGACTTCAATCGTTGCACATCGGGCAGAAAAGCCACAAAAAATTGACAATTTGCTCGTTCAACGAGTATCTTAGAAATAGACATATGTGTACGGTACGGGGAGCAAACCCCCGTTCATTGAGTTTTCTATTGCGACGCTTTCCCCACTTGAGGCATTCATGGCCATTTCCAGTTCTTCGAACTTCGTAAAATCGGCTTTCACGTCCGGTTTCCAATCCAGCCTGATAAATACGATGATCAAAGCGATCGTCGCTGGAACTGCGGTGCTTGCACTTGCTGTTTGTAGCCAGTCTGCGTTGGCCCAGTTCGAATCTATCCCCATGAACCCTCGATACGCAACCGAACTACCTCCGTTCGACGCCGACGAAGATCAGATGGATGCCAATAAAAAGGCAAACCGGGCCAGCGAAAAGAACCAGCGAGATGACCTCTCGAAAATTCGATCACTGCTGTCCAGCGGTGGAAGCCCGGCGGACAACCCGCTCGTGGAACAATATTTTAAGGGCTACGTGTTTCCATCGATGACGATTGTCGACAACCGTGTGCTCTCGCAACTAGGCGACATGCGTGCGAAATTTCTGAAAGATTTCTTTGATCCAAGAATCAGTTCCGCCGCCCGAGCTGCCCTCATTGATTTGACAATTCAACAGGCTCGCGAGGCCTACCGAAACAATTCACTTCACCCAGCTGCACGCCTAAACATGGTGTACCTAATTGGAATGCTTGACCAAACACCTGGTGTGCGGTTACCTCCTCAATTCCCGGTACCTTCTGAATCCGCTTTCGATTCACTTGGCGACATTCTAAAATCCGCCGACCTACCTGCATTCTTAAAAGTTGCAGCTCTCGCCGGAATTCAGCGCCACGTCGAAATTGACAACATCACCAACAACGGTCAGCTAACCGATGCCGACAAGACTTTCCTGACTGAAAAGGGGAATGAGTACCTCGACGCACCAAGCCAAGACGACCTCAGCTATTGGCTCAAGCGACGCGGCATGCAACTGCTTGGCGAACTAGGAGCGGCTACTACGCTCAAAAAAGCGGTTTCAGTCATTCAATCCAAGGACACAGGCTTTTGGGTTAAATTCGACGCCATGGAAGCCATCGGGAAACTTAATTTAGCCGGCAACGACGCCGCCGAAAGCCTCGCAGCGACCAAAGCGATTGCCGAGTTCGCCTCTTCGGCACTATTACAAGAGTCGGAAGCCATCGACGGGGCGATCAAGCAACTTGTTTACGACCAGATTCTATTCCAAGATCTTGATCTGATTGCAACGCCAACCGATTACTCCAGCGGAGCATCTGTCTCCGGTTCCAGCGGCGCAGGTGGCGGCGGCACTGACGGCGGTCGCTCCGGTGGTGGTAAATTTAGTGGCGGTTCCGGCATGGGTATGGGTATGGGCGCAGGCATGGGTGCTGGCGCCGGTGGCCTTGGCGCAAGCAACGAAATGCCAGCAGGTGAAATCCTCGAACTGCCCGTTTATCAACTAAACGTTTTTCGGCGACGCATCAAAACCATCGCCCTTACCACATCGCAAATCCTAGGCGGTGCAGACGGGACCGGTGGCATGGCAAAGCTGGTCGATGATACAGGCAAAGATCTCATCAAAAAAGTGAATGGCGAACTGGCTTCACTTCTGCAAGATTCCAATGTCGGCATTGTCGACCTCGACGCCCGAAAAACGGATGAAGAAGATGAGGATGCCGAACCCAAAAGCGTTGCTAACCAACTCGCTGAATTGTGTGACGAATCAAGCAAGAAAATTGACAAATTGCTGGGCAAGAAGGACCCTGCGGAAGCGGACCCGCTCGGCGCGGCAACTAACTAATTTCTAGCGACCAATTTCCAGCGACCAATCCCCGGTAACTAATCGCTGGCGATCATTCGCTCGAAGAACACGCTCAATAACCTCCGATTCCGTCGGAGGTTTTTTTGTGCAAACAATCGCCACTGTGCCAATCGCCGCCCTGTGCTTAACTCGAAAACCGAGCCCCCGACCCCGCCTCTTGCGACGCCAACCCGCGCTACACAGGCGTCAACTTCACAATGGCAATCGAACAACTGGAAGACATACCGCGGGAGAAGCGCACCACTCTCAACCGTGCTTAGGGGAGCCTAGTCGAATGTTCTCACGATTAGCGACGCCCGCTGCCAGCGAACACACGAGCTCTTAAGAATCAGAAACAGCGATCGCGATTTTATCTTGCCAGAGCGACGCCCGGGCACAGATTGCATCCATCGCCATGTAACCGCCAACCAAAGCACCCGTGAAAAACAAATCGCCAATCATCGTCGCCCGATAAAACGGCAGCCCAGCGGCATAACAACTTGCCAACCCTGACCAACTCGCGGGATACCACTGACCAAACCACCACACGACTCCGTTAGTCAACGCGAAGAAAACTGTCGACATAATTAACGAAGCGATCGTAAATCGCCCAATCTGCCCGACGCCCATCCGCGAAGGTGCGTTCGAATTCACGGACGATTTCACCCAACAGCCCAAACCGGCAGCAACCGCAAGACTGAGATAAACACTCACCATCAACCGCCAATCGTAAGCTCCAATACCCCAATCGCTGATCGCCATAATTAGAACTAAGGCCAGCAACGCAAAGGCGGAGCGACGAAAAAAGAAAGCACTGAACAAAACTAAAGCGGCGACCGGTTTGACGTTCGGCCAGTCAACTAACCAAAACCGACTAGCCACGCCAATGGAAACGACAGCTGCAAAAAAAGCAATTTGAATCCATCTCTCTTGATCCCAAGCTTGAAAGACTGACTTTTCTGATCGAGGCTGTTTCATGGTTCAAAATCTCGCTGCGGGTGCGAGGCGGTTAGCAGTAAAACGGAGGTTTAAAGTAGATTTAGTAGTATAACAACCCGTCGGGGCTTCGCTATCCGAGTTTTTGGGAATCACCAGTCTTCGAGGATCAGTTTTCGAAAGACGGCCAAACGAACAACCCCAATCACTCTGGTTCATACTTGCCAAACGACCAAACGATGCGGTCCTGAGGTTTCACTGCAAATACCCCGGAACCTTTATCTCCGAGGTCTCCATTGACTCGATAAATCCAATTTTTGCCATCTCCAGCAAGATTCTTGACTCCTCCAATCGAGGTAATGAATTTATCCCCCTTCAACACACCGGTCGATTCAAAAGCAAATCCGCCTTGGTCCGAAGCTGCCTGAAGCACGGAAAACACAGTGGAATCGTTCAAGCAGTCGACTTTGCTCTGAATAGCCTCCCGATCAGCACCAAACACAATCTCCACTTCAACGGTACCAATTGCCAAATCAGCGGGAGAGTTCTCCTGGCCCGCCCCTTTCCCGTTGGAATCGCTGCACCCTGATATCGCCAAAAGAACAACAAATACCAATAACTTCGACGCCGTTACCTTCAGTTTCATCACTTTGCTTGCCTTTTCACTACGCTAAATACTTACGCAAGTCATCCATGCCGCCGTGCAGCACGAAAAACTTCTTAGTTCAAACCCGAAAACGAAATATAACACAAACACCGCCTACTTCTATGTTTTCGGTCGACGACGTTCTTTAAACAACAGAAAGATCTAATTAGGATAACGTCGCTCGAAGGCGTCGTTCGAAGCCGGCGTTCGAAGACCGATATTCGAAAACGAAATTTCGTAAAGCCAAAACATGTCCAACCCAATCGATACGATTACCGAAGTTACCTACCCGCAAACGGGCATCGCCATGATCACCATGGATGCGCCGGAATCAGCGGCGAACATTTTGGACGAGCAACTGTTTTCGGAACTCGATCGTACGATGGCCGAACTGGCAGAACAGACAGACCTCAAGGGTGTCATTTTAATTTCTGCCAAACCGACCATTTTTGTCGCCGGTGCGGATCTTAAAAGAATTGCCGCAACACTCGATTGGCCCGAGAAAAAAATTGTTGAATTCTGCCAACGGGGCAGGGCGGTAATGGCTCGGTTCAGCCGCTGTCCATTTGTCTCCATTGCCGCCATTCATGGCGCCTGCGTCGGCGGTGGACTCGAACTTCCCATGTGGTGCGATTTAAGAATTGCCTCAGATGATCGCCGCACAATCTTGGGACTACCAGAAGTCAAGCTAGGTTTAGTGCCAGGTTGGGCCGGCACGGCTCGACTTCCCCGGATCACCAACCTCGATGCCGCCATCGACTTGGTCACCAGCGGAAGACTGATCTCCACCAGCGAAGCAAGTTCGATCGGCTTAATCGATGCGATCGTCCCACAGGAATCACTGATCGATGAAGCGATCAAAATGATCCATCGCGTTTCCACTTCTGAGTCGTTTATCTTCGACCGAAAGAAAATCATGGGCCCAGTCGAAAACGCTGGCGACATGGAACAGATCGTGCTCAAACATGGCAAACGGATCATTGAAAACAAAACGATCTTTCCATTTGCACCTACCGTAGCACTGGAGCACATGACGCGATCGGCCAGTTTGCCGATCAAAGCGGCTTGGAATTCCGAGTCGATCGCGATGTCCCAAGTCTACGGCAGTCCCGCCAGTCGCGGATTAATCAATCATTTTTTCCTCATCGATCGCAATAAAAAACAACCTGGTTTGGTCGACATGAAATTGTCGCCAACGAAAATTCACACCGTGGGAATTGTCGGGGCAGGACTGATGGGACAGGCCATCGCTGAGAACTGCCTGAAACGAGGCCTCGACGTCAGGCTGCTCGACGCAAATACGGAAACCCAACAATCAGTGACTGGCCAATTGGAACGCGATTACCCAGAACGCTCGATCAAGTCTTGTGAAAACTACGACTCTCTGGCTGGATGTGAACTGGTAATCGAATCGGTTGTTGAGACAGCGTCGGTCAAATCACAAGTCCTTCAAAAAATTGAATCCGCTGTCGACGAGTCAACCGCCATTGCCTCCAACACTTCGGCGATTCCAATTGAAACACTCGCGAACCATCTCCAACGACCAGAAAAATTCTGTGGCATCCATTTTTGCCATCCAGAGTTGATGGCGCTGGTCGAGGTCGTGTGCGGGCCAAAATCATCCGAACAGACAATCGCAACCGCCGTCAAATTTGTAAAATCCCTGCGGAAAATGCCAGTTGCCATGAACGACGGCGCGGGTTTTGTAGTGAACCGATTGCTCGCAGCATTGATCGATCAGTCTCTTCGTATCTTTACCAATGGAACCTCGATTGAAACCATCGATCTTGCAATGCGAGAATTTGGTTTTCCCGGTGGACCGTTTGAAATCATCGATGTGATTGGCACCGACACCTGTCTCTACGCCGGGCGCACGATGTGGGAATCCGGTTCGCAATGCGTAACACTTTCCCCGATCCTTCCAAAATTAGTAAAATCCGGCCTCCTTGGTCGTAAAACAGGAAAAGGATTCTACGCCTATCCAGACGTGCAGGGAGAACGACAATGGGACGACAACCTGCTTTCGTTAATTGGAATCTATCGCAACGACAAAGACAAAAACAAAACTTCAACGCTTAACGAAAAACAAATCGTCACCCAAATCCTCTCTGCAATCGTGCTCGAGGCAACTCGAATTATCGAAGAGGAAATCGTTCAGGACTTTCGAGATGTTGACCTCTGCATCATCGAGGGCTTTGGATTCCCCGCTCACCATGGAGGAATTTTATTCTGGGCTGACCAAGTTGGAATTGAGACGGTTCTGCAAACACTCGAAGACATCAACCAAGTCGACTCCCGCATTGCTCCCAACGAAGCGATCCAACTGCGAGCCAAAAACCAAACCTGTTTTTATCCAGTTTTAGCAACTTCGGAAGAGACATAGATCAAACCGGGGTACCCTCGCGTGAGTTAAGCTGGCGGGTTCGCTGCGGTACAATCGCCACGTTGACTTCCCAAAACAATCAATAAGGCGAACCGCAATGACCAACGTTTTGAGACAAGCCACCTGGTATCTGCTCAGTATTTACCTACTTGCGGTTTACCTGACTTTCTTTTATCTGCTCAACGCCGCGGACGCCGAGCAAGTCCAAAGACTCGGCGCGGCGTTTTCTGCGATCTGGCTCTCAAGCTGCTTTGTTTTTCAAAACTGTTTTCGGAATCGTTTTGAATTCAGCATTCATGCCTTGCTAACTTTAGACTTTTGCTTCGAGTCACTAGTGGCTAATCACGCGGGCTATTCATTCTACTATTGTGCCGCGGGGTTTTGGCTGGTCTTCCTGACCTACCACCATCTTCCCTTGCGGCAACCAAGAGTTCGCCCGGAAAAAACGATAGCCACGGCGTAATGCCAGGCAATGGAAGGCCACACAATGAAACCCTAGTCTTGGTAGAGCTCGGGAAAGACTTCTTGAGACAAGCCCTGTCGTTTGATCAATGTTCTCAATCTCGAGAGAAAATCAAACTTGAAATTGGCAACCTGCTGTTCGGTCATCTTCAGAATTTCTGCGGCTTCTTTGTTGGGGTAACCGCGGACAACCAACAACTCAATGCACTTTAGTTTTTCCCAATCGCCTTTCGCCTGCCATTTATCAACTTGAGCCGCAATCGCTTCAGTAATTGCATCCTCTTCGATTCGCTTCCGCTCGACGCTTCGGGCGATGCTGCTGGCTGGACGGGCGGAGCCTGGAAGTTGCCACTGGCCGCTTGAATCCGACCCAGACGATAACGGGATCGCAGGCCGTCGACCCTCTCGTCGCAAGTGGTCCGTTAACTTGTAGGCGCAGATTGAAAACAAATAGGACTCTAAAGCTCGACGACCATCATAATTTGGCAGGCTATTTAGAAATCCGACAAACGCTTCCTGAACAATGTCCTCACTTGCCGATCGGTTCGACAAACGGCTATCCACGAAAGACTGCAATCGCCCCTCGTACCGTGCAATCAGGTCCGTCCAAGCATCCGAATCGCCAGAACGAATTCTGGCAATTAAAATTCGGTCGATTTCGTTGGAACGTTTCATAAGCCTGTTGCGCTGGAAATTGGTTTCCCTGATCGTCTTCCACGCACCGTGAAAAAGCAAGTCGAAGTCAAAAAATGACTCTCATTTATCTTAGATTTAACAACTGAACCAATGCACCAGAATGCAAAAGACGTAATTCCGGGATAAAAAGAGACCGCGAAAACAAACCCCTTGCGGTTTCTTCTTCACAGTACGATTGAGCGTCAAAAATAAACGCAGACTTTCGGCAGCGCTATTTTGGGAAATTTTTGAGGAAATCATCTAACGACGCGCCGTCTTCGCGCTCCGGCTGCTCTTCTGGCGGGCTTTCTGAAAATTCAGCAGACCGAGAAGGTTCGTTTTGATCGTCCGAACTAAATTGAAACACAGAGCTGTCGGTAAGCGTCTCTCGCCCAACAAAACTATCGGCAGTGTCAGACGGGACATTGGTGCCGCTCGGCTCCTCAAACAAAACCGGATCCGTCGGCTGGCTGGCAACGATTTCAGCAGGTTCGGCAACTTCAGCAACCGGAAGAGAAGCGGCCAGTGGCAGCTTGCTTAGCGAACCACTTCCAAGCTGATGTGCTGACGCCAATGGAATCGGCTCCACCACGTGAGGCGAATCCTCTGTGGAGGTTACGGGTAAACCAACCTTGGCAGGCTCATTGAATATGACCTCTTCAACGACCGGAATTGCGGCGGTCTCTGATTGACTAACAAAATCGGCAAGCGTTTCGTCCGCAGCAGGACTGATCGCCGCAGGCCCTAATTCATACACAGCACGAAACGTAATATTGCCCAGCGTCAGCAACTGATCGGGATCGAGAGGCTGATCACACTCAATTCGGGTATTGTTGAGATAGGTTCCGTTAAGAGATCCTAGGTCTCGGACAAAAAGCCGTCCGCTTTGCTCGTAGATTTCTGTGTGCTTCCGACTAACTAACGCATGAGGAACCGTGAGACCAGCCTCTTTTCCCCGACCAATCACGACCGGAAGGTCCAGACTCACTTCTGCTTTCTTAGCATCACCACCGACTACTACGAGTTTGGCTTCGAGCATATATGTTCCTAAATATCCAACAATTGATGTTCAAACGTCGCTGCAGAATCATACCCTAGAAATCGTAAAACTAAGAATCATTTCCATGGCCGACCTGCTGAAAAACCACATTGGCAATCACCGCTCCATTAGGAGGAGCTATCGGAGCAATGCCCATCTTAAGGGATTCGAGGCAAGGATCAAATGACGAATTTCCAGATTCTTTACCCTGGGATTGCAGTGCATTGCCAGCAAGCAAAAAACGTTGAATAAAATCTGCCTAAAATTCACAGCTGAGACATAGCCGCCAGAAAACAACAAACTTGGAAAAATCCGAGTTTATTGCTACCTAAGGCTGGATGATCGTCAAAATAAAAGCCGAAAGTCATGAAATAAATGGCTTTCAGGCCGTTTGATGGCGTGGGACGCAGTAGCACTTGCGGCACTCATTTTCCCACGTATAATCCGAGCTTGCAGAATTTGGATCCCGCAAGGATTCAAAATCAACTGGAATGGATTAATGCGGGTGTAGCTCAGTGGCTAGAGCATCACGTTGCCAACGTGAATGTCGAGGGTTCGAATCCCTTCACCCGCTCTCTTTTCCCTCACCGCGGTGGCACGCCCCAAGACTGCCGATCGGCTGAACTGCTCTAAAAATGGCTTTGTGGTTAATTTCATGACCAAAAGGCCTATAAAAACCAATCGGATTGGCTACAATGTCGAACCCGATAGAAATCCACTTAGGCTTTCTCCAACTCTGTTGGACTCGTTGAATTCACGTCCATTGTTGAATGCTTCAGGTTCGAACGAACACACATTAAGTGCCCGGCAGCAACTGAATTTCTAATTTGAAATTCGCAAACTGCTTGGCAAACGATAAATAATTTGAATCGCTGACCGTTCCAACAACCGGAACGACAGCCAAGTCTCCTGCCAAGGAAAAGATTTGTGAATACTGAGACTATTGAAACTGAAGAAAAAGAAAAACTGGATCTTGCCGTTGAGGTCAAAGAAACAAGTGCCTGCGAACGTCACGTCACTGTTACGGTTCCACGCTCGGACATCGAAAAGTATTTCGATAAACAGTTCGACGAACTTGTACCCCGCGCTGAAGTGCCTGGCTTCCGCGTCGGCAAAGCACCTCGCCAATTGGTCGAGAAAAAGTTTCGCAAACAACTCACTGGTCAAGTGAAGGGCTCTATCTTGATGGATAGCCTTTCTCAGGTAAGCGATTCACAGGATTTTTCTGCGATCAGTGAACCGGATCTTGATTTTGAGCAGGTCGTCATTCCAGAAGAGGGTGATCTAACCTACGAATTCAATATCGAGGTTCGACCTGAGTTTGACCTTCCTGAATGGAAAGGCCTCTCTCTTGAAAGACCTGAACGCGAATTCACAGACGAAGACATCGATACACACATCGGTAATCTCTCGCAACAGTTCTCCGATCTAGCTCCCGTCGACGAAGCCGTTCAGGCCGGCGACCACGTCGTTTGCAATATCACGAGCCGGTTCGAAGGCACCGAACTCAACACCAACGAAGAACAGTTAATTCAGGTTCGGCCAACGCTCAGTCTCTCTGACGCTACGATCGAAGACTTTGAGAAGCTGATGATTGGTGCCAAGGCCGAAGACACCAAAACCGCAAATGTCGAGATCAGCGAACATGCTGAGAACGAGGATCTTCGCGGAAAAACAGTCGAAGTCAACTTCGAAGTCCTCGACGTCAAACGAGTTGAGAGCAAAAATCCTGAAGAAATCGCGACCCAACTCGGCCTTGAGTCTGTCGACAAACTAAAAGAGCTCGTTCGCTCTTCAATGGAAGAACGGCTTCAGTATGCACAACGCGAAACAATTCGAGATCAAATTAGCAAAGTTCTAACCGAGTCGGCTGACTGGGAATTGCCACCGGATCTCTTACGTCGCCAATCCGGCCGCGAACTCGATCGAGCCGTTATGGAAATGCGATCGAGCGGATTCTCAGAGCAAGAACTCGTTGCTCGTGAAAATACGCTTCGAAAAAACATCCTGGAGAAGACCGAAACGCTCCTCAAAGAGCACTTCATTCTTGAGCGAATCGCTGAACAGGAAACGGTTGAAGACGAACCACAAGATTACGAGATTGAAATTGCTCGAATTGCGATGCAGCAAAACGATTCACCGCGAAGAGTTCGTGCCAAACTCGAACGAGCAGGCCAGATGGACTCATTGCGAAACATGATCATCGAGCGAAAAGTCATTGATCTCATCACAGAGAGTGCCAGCTTCAAAGGCACCGACTACGAAACCAATGAAAAGGCTGACTCTTCAGCATTGACTTATTTTGCTGCTGGCCGCAAAGGAAGCATTCCAGAAGCTAAATACGACGGCGGAGACGCTGAACCTATTCCCGGCATGAAGAAGGACTAACCGCTTCGCCGCTCACGCAGGGCAGTGACCAGGCCTCCACGCCGGAGCGCTGAATTGATTAAATGACACCCAATGGATGCCAAGTGGCATCCATTGGCTCGTTATTGAGCAAAAATTGCCAGCGACAAGGGTGAACCAATCTTTTCTTTGCCCCGTATTCCTGTGGGTTCGAAATCACAATTCGGTCACGCCGCGAGAGCGTCCCTAAAATATCCGCTAAATGCCAAGAGTGTGTCCACCGAAACGGTATCTCACCTTGTCTCCGTTTTAGATTCTCGATAGCTTAAATACTCGGCTAGACGAAAGAACCCAAACTGAATCGGAACAAGAACTGTTTTAGGGAACTTGTTCATCAGTCCAGTTAGCCGGAACCACGCAAACCAATCATTACGCTTGTAAAGGACTTTGTCTTGAACGGCATTTCACAAACTAAAAACGGATCAGTCATGAGTAACTTCGGTTCAACCACGGGATCAGTTATGCGGGATCCACTTTCCGAAATACAAAATTCATACTCCACAGCCTCGTACCAACGCCAGCGTCAAATGACTCTTGGCGATCTGCTCCTGGAAAACCGAATCGTTTTCCTACAGGGCGAGATCCATACGGGGAATGCCAATGAATTAGTCATGAAATTGCTTTATCTGCAAAGCGAAAACAAGAAAAAGCCAATTAACTTTTATCTTAACTCTCCCGGCGGTGACGTTATTGCCACGATGGCAATTTACGATGTGATGCAGATCATGTCCTGCCCAGTCGCAACGTTCTGCGTTGGCCAAGCGGCAAGCGGCGCTGCGGTCCTGCTCGCCGGCGGAACCAAAGGCCAACGATTCTGCCTGCCCAACTCGAGGGTCATGATTCACCAGCCTCACGGTGGCGTTGGCGGTCAGGTAAGCGACATTGAAATTCAAGCCGATGAAATTCTTCGAAACCGAACCGTGCTCAACGAAATCCTCGCCAAGCACACAGGGCAAACAGTAGAGAAAATTGCCGAAGATACCGATCGCGACTTTTTCCTTACCGCCGAACAAGCCAAAGCCTACGGCGTGGTTGACGAAATCACGATTCGCAAAGGCACCGAAGACGAAGACGACGACGATTAATTTCAAAACAATTCAAATCCAGTCGACCATTGAATTTCATAACATTGGACGACTGTGCCGACCTCGCGTCGACACTCACTATAGATTTTAAATTTCATTCATATTCAAACGGTCAACCGGAGTAGAAGATTATGTCATACGTTCCCTACGTGGTCGATAATTCAGGTCGCGAAGAACGGGTTTACGACATCTACAGTCGACTTTTAAGGGACCGCATCATTTTTCTCGGTCAACAAGTAACCGCTGATCTGGCGAACTCGTTGGTTGCACAAATGCTGTTCCTGCAATCAGAAGATCCAAAAAAAGATATCCACCTTTATATCAACTCCCCCGGGGGAAGCGTCACAGCAGGACTTGCGATCTACGATACGATGCAATTCATCTCGTGTGACGTCGCAACCTACTGCCTCGGCCAAGCCGCATCGATGGGCGCAATGCTATTGACCGCCGGAACAGCCGGCAAGCGATACGCGTTGCCTAACGCAAGCATCATGATTCACCAACCGCTTGCTGGAATGCAGGGCACCGCGGAAGAAATCATGATCCACCGAAAGGAACTTCGTCGGGTCAAAGAACGGCTGAACCTCCTTCAAGTAAAACACACAGGTAAAACACTTGAAGAAATCGAAGCCAACACAGATCGTGATAACTTCATGACTGCCGACGAAGCGCAGGAATTCAACTTGATCGACCAAGTCGTAACAAGCCTCGGCGAAACCCAGTAAAGCAAAGACTCTCATGGCACACCAGTATTCAGTCAGCGCTTCTGCAACACCGGAACAACTCGTCGACTTAACCGCCGACGGGCTTCCCACGCTGGTATCCGGACCACCTACCGAATTCGGTGGCTCCGGCAACGAATGGTCTCCCGAAGACCTGCTTGTCGCTGCAGTCGCCGACTGTTTTACATTGTCGTTTAAAGCCATCGCCACCGCCTCACGATTTTCGTGGACGGCACTGCAATGCGATGTTACCGGGACGCTTGATAAAGTTGACCGGGGGATGCAATTTACCGAGATGAAAATCCTTGCAAATTTGACAATCCCCGCCGACGCAGACGCCAACCGGGCGGAACGCCTATTGGAAAAAGCCGAGCACGCCTGCTTCATTACTAACTCCTTGAATTTTGCAGCCACGCTCGAAATTCAAGTAACAGTCGGTTAATCACAGTCGGAAAACGACGTCTGCAATTGCTCAACGTGGAATAAGTCGCGTTTGGTGCTAGCTGTTGCCGGACAAGCAATCTCGGATTAGGCCCGTGAATAACCGCTTGGGCACGAATTGGGATTGATGCCACTCAGAGAAATCATCTAAAGACAGTCTTTCGATTTCTCTCTTATGAGGCATTTTAGCGATGCGCCTGTTTTTCTTGGCAATAAGCTGTTCATTTTTAGCGGTTGGCTGTCGGTCTCACCCGACCAACCAAAAGGAAGTTGTTGAACTGCGCCAGGAAATTCTTGACTGGCAAGAAGACTCTTATGTGAATGAGTCAGAATCGGATCGCTGGAAGAATAAATTCGCCGATCTGAATCAGGAATTCGACAGGCTAAATGAGGAATACGACAAAGCGAACGCCGAATTAAGTGAACTAAAAAAACAAAACAACGAACTGGAAAACGACGACCCTCAGCCAGAGGAAATACCCAATCAAAATAAAACGGGGCAAAGCGACACGACTCAACCCCGACCGGACAATGCGACGATCGGCCAAGTTGCCTATAACGCTGCAGTCCCAACGCCGGCACCGCCCGAGCCTGCACTCAAAATAAAAAAAGCCGATTCCATTTCCGTATACTCGCCACCGACGACCGGAATCAATCTTGATAAAATCGACGGTGATGAGGGGGTTGAAATTTTCATCACGCCTCAAGACGACACAGGAGAAACCGTCCACTCCGATGGCGAACTTACGGTCAGCTTGATTGATCCAACAGCATCCCCCGACCGCCAAAGAATCGGACTATGGAAGTTTGTATCCGAGGAAACAAAATTATTTTTTGCAAAAGATCCATCGGGCGAAAGAGGAATCCTGTTGCACCTTCCCTGGGAACAGTCAATTCCTACCAACAGTTCGCTGGATTTACACGTACGACTCGTGACACCCGACGGTCGCACTTTAAAAACAAAACATCAACTCACCATTACTCCGCCCGAGGCAGGATACTCGGTGGACAATTCAGAGATTCGTCGCTGGACGCGTGAAGATGCTCGCTGGCTTCCTGCTTTCGATGGATCCGAGGTCATCGAACAAACTCGGATAGCTTCCAAGTCAACTCCTGCCGAGGTTTGGAAACCGAGCAAAAAGCGACCCGCCGTGATCGAGAAATCGAAGGCCAAAAACTCACCTCCGGCGATTCCCTCCAAACCGGTTTGGAGCCCCATTCGGGACTAGCGGAAACCGTTCGAAAACCGCACCAAGAACTAGCGTCGGTTCATCAATTTCCGATTGGTGCTGGTTCGGAACATATCCAGCACGGTCTCTTGAGCCGTTTTGGCTTCTCGGTCATCGACCGAAACAGCGAGCCAGCCGTCGGAAACGGAGAGTTGTGAAATTTCAAGCTGACTCGTATCAATTCGCTGAGCGATCTTTTCGGGCAATGAGGCGACAGAATATTCTTTTTTAAATAAGACTTTCATGACGGTACTGATCGCTGCTTTGTCACCAAACCGAAGTCGCTTTCCACGAATACGCGTGCCGTCGTCGTTTTGCTGCAATTGAATCTTCATTCCGTCTCTGACAAATCGGTAGGCGGCGGTGAGAGAGACGTTTTTCCAAACTTTCCCCTTCTCGCCAATTTTCAACGACCTCAGATTAAGGGTTACCCGCAGTTGGTCTTCCTGAAACTCAACTAGGATCGGATCGAAGTAGGCAAACCCAATTTCAGCGTGCCGGTCACTTTCCGCACGCGGCTCGGTAGAATTTCCCGCACCTACAAACTCCTTGAGATGCGTTACTAATTCATCAACCGTAAATTTATTACCGTTGAGGCCAATTCGGGAAATCGCATTGTTGATCGCTGACTGGTGCAACTGGAAACTCATTAAGCTGGTTGCACTGTCCAACGGCCTCGCTGTATTAGCCGCCATTTGGTCGCGTCCACCGATCCGGTATCGCACCACCATCTGGTCCTCCGTTGTCGATAACTGCTTGGGCTCCGGCTCCAAATCCATTCCAAACAATGGCTGGAACAGCTTTGTGTAGGCCAATTCGCGAACGACCTGCAACTGTTCACCAATCTGTTCCCGCATCTGCTCCTCTACAGACGATTCCACCGTCTGCTTGTACATTCGATCGGTTTCTGATGCCTCTCGTTTCAAGTTGTTCTCAGCAATATTCCGAGCTATTTTGCCCAGAATTGGGTGGTTATCCCAGCCAGATTCCACTCCCACCAACGACTGCTTTGCTTTCGCGCGAGCATAAGGATCTCCGACAGCTTCAATGCCTTCCTCGTTGATCATTATATTTTGGAAGACCTCAAAATTAGCCTTGCCGAGATTCGTCAACTTGAAGACCCGTGTTTTTGCCTCGGTGTCTGTCTGGACATCACCGCGAGTTTCTACATTCAATTGAATTTGCGAATCATCAGGAATCAAATTAACACGGAGTTGATTGGAGATTAGGCTCTTGCCAAAGACGCGTGCGCCCTTAATTCTCTGATTCACTGGCTGTTCGATTTCCGGAAGCTTAGGAAGCAACCGATTGAGAAAACGCTCAGAAAACGCTAACCGAATATTCGCATTTCGGTAATGCGTTTCAATCGATTTCGCCATTGCGATCTCATTTGGCTTTTCAGACCATAGCAAATTTTGATATTGGTCATTTAAATAATAACCGGTCAAAGAAGATGGATTGGATTCATAATTTTCAATTCGACGAAGCAATTCCATTTCATCAAATGGCAACGTCGCGATATCCTTCAACAATTGAAGCGAGTAGGGGCTGATTACGCTAATCACATAACTAGCCTGCTCCTTATCAAGGACGGGGGAATAAATCCTCGCCAAAACTTCCCGGGCCGCAGTTCTAATTTTAGAGGATTCAGGCGAAGCGTTCGCCATCGCCAACTCAAGTGACTCCAACATCAAATAATCACGCCAAACTGGATCAATGTTGCTGGCAGCCAAATCATCTCGCAACCTCTGTTGCGAAACAGACCCTGTTCCGAATGAATGGGTAACCACCTGCTGGTCGGCCTCAAGCTGCCCCTTCGAATCTAAAATCGTATTCCAAATCGCGAGCCGTCGGTTGATTCGATAGGATAGCCGAGCAATATCGCAATAATCGTACTGCGTCTCCGGCGAATTTTCGCATCGTTCACGAACAACCTCAGAAATATCTGTCGCGAGGACTGCTTGCGTTTCCAACCGCTCGTAAAGCTTACGAGTCTGATCAGAACTCAATTTTTCCTGGGACAACTGGCCAAGTAGGGCGAGTGTCTCCGAGGACCACGAATCTAATTCGGGAATGGAAGCAAGCGATTCAATCTGCTGAATTAACGCAACAGTGGAGGGTCGGTAGTTCCGAAGTTCACTCTGAAACGTTACCCAAACTGGCCCGCCTTCATTCGCTAACGAAGCTGTTTCATCATTAAAATGAGCATGCTGAGCCGACTGCCTTGCCAGACCATTGCTGGTCATCCAAACGGTGGCAAACAGAAGACCGAGAAACGCATTCCTTGCGAATCGAGTAAGCATCGAACAGTGATCTCCGAGAAACCGGCGGCTAAACCGTACTGGACGGGATAAAATGGGCTATTTAGCTCATCGGAGGCTTAGTCCAGCAAAGTCAAACTGTAATCCCTAAAGAAGCAGGGGATTTCTCTTCAACCGAATCGAAAAATTAAAACTTTGTCGGTTATTTGGGTAGTTCAGGCAAAAATGGGCTGCCTTCCCCCACAAGGACTGAATCAGTCCCCTTTAAGTCGTTTCATCCAACGTGTCGTTACCGCCTGAATCCCGCTCACGCCGGACGGCAACGAGCGCCGGCGAGTACTTGCGGACAAACCACGATTGAGGCTCTGGCAGCAGTTCAGGGTCAAATCGACTGTCAGATTCAACCACAAATACACTTTCGGGAGGCGCGATCTTCATTAAGCTCTCGACCATCCCGACAATTTCCATTGGCTTGTCAACGTACAGTGCGTACGGAGGGCAGCAAAATACCACCCATGGTTCGGACGGCCACAATTCCGGGCTTTTGAGAAACTGCCTTACCCAGAAAAACGTATCCGACGAATTCACGTCAACCGGCAGGTTGGGATCAAGGCTTAGAACATTTTCGCGAATAATCCGTACTGTAGGAAAGTGACGCTCCACGAAGATGCATTTGGAGGCACCGCGGCTGAGCGCTTCCAACCCCATCGCTCCAGTACCCGCGAATAGGTCAAAAACTGTTTTGCCTTTCACCCAGCCACCGACGAGGTTGAAAACGGCCTCGCGCGTATGGTCTTTCATGGGTCGCGTCACCGGATCACCGGAATAATCGATTAATCTCCCCCGAAAGGAACCACCGACAATTCTTAACTTCCCATGTCCCGCCTCAGCGCGATTGGAATTCCATTTCGCCAGATTTTTTCCGCGCTTGAACCTTGGCATCGAAGTTTTCTTTTAAGGGAAAGTCTGGAATACGGTCTAAAAGTTGTCGAACCGCTATACTATGATTGATAAACCTGAAATACCAGTCGAAAATCGGAGTTTCAGACGCGGGTTTACCATTTCTGTAATCCACCTGCCGTCCGCGCCCAGTTAGCCGACCCGTTATTCGCTAATCCCAATTAATCAGAGCAACTACAATTATGCTTCGACTTATTAATACGAGCCATCTCCGATCCGCTTGGCTAATCAAGACTTGCCTGATCGTCACTGCCACCGCTTTTACGACAGTGTCCAATGCTCAGGAGTTAGAAAAGGCTTCTCCGCAGCGTGTTCAAGAATTACGTTCGGAATTCGACGCAGCCATTCTGGAACTAAAAGATGCGATCAAGGCGATCAAGAAGACCGGCACCCAGTTCTATGAAAACAAGAGCACCGTTGCTCATGAGTACCGGAGCAAATGGAAAGCAGAAGCCGTGGTCGCTCAAGATGCTTACAAACGCGTCCGTGAAGTCTCATTCGCATTGTTTTTTGAGACCGCGAACCCCGGCAAACAAGTAAATGAAATTGTTTCGATGATGAATCAGGATCTCATCGCTGAGGGACAACTTGCAAAATGCTACCGAACGACCAAAAAACTTCTCAAACTCTATCCAGAAAATAAAGACCTCTACAACCTCATGGGGCGTGTCTCAATCCTGAATAACGACTTCGACTTTGCTCAACAATATTACCAAGCCAACAAGCAAACAGCCGAGCAACTCGGTGTCCCCGAAGGCGCGTTGTACGGAAACTCGATGGATAAACTGGCAACTGGTTATGAAAGAGAACTAGCTCTCCGCGCCTCCGATGCAGCGGGAGAGCCATTACCTAGAGCGATCATCAAAACCAACCGCGGTGAAATCGTAATCGAGCTATTCGAAAATCAGGCACCGGAAACGGTTGGTAACTTTGTCAGCCTCGTACAAACTGGAATTTACGACGGTATGATTTTCCATCACGTTCTCAAAAATCTAATCGCAGATACGGGGCTAATGACATTGAGTCGACCACAACCGGTTGGATACACCATTTTTGATGAGCACCAAAAACCGAATGCTCGACATCACTTTCGCGGGTCTGTCGCCATGGTCGCCAAAAACAACGAACCTAATTCAGCCGGTGCTGAATTTCGAATCATGCTTGTCCCCGGCCCCAATCTCGACGGCAACAGCACCGTTTTTGGGCGAGTCATTTCCGACATGAGTATTCTCGACAATATTCAAGAGACGTTTCAGATGAGTGAGGAAGAGGACAAAGAGGAATTCATTAAGGACGCGAAGCCGGATGTCATTGAGTCGATCACAATCACTAACTTGAGAGATCACGAGTACGAACCCAATCGAGTGAAAAGCAAATAATTTGGGTTGCGATCATTCGTAAGACTGGGTGACATGATGTTTACGCTTTACCGAAACGCTGTACTGACTGCGACGATGATTGCGCTGCTCTCGTGCCCGCAACTGCTCGCCCAAGATAACGCTGCGTCAGCACTAACGGCCAAGCTCGGCCTAGCCGCTACCCAGGAACCTCTACTGGCCTCTCAGCCTCAAACCGATGCGCTGACGTTCGAAGAAGTCCTTAAGCAATATAACGAAAACGAAGTTACGATTACCCGCCTTTTCAGTTCCAGCCCAATTGGATTTCCAAAACGGCAAATCGAACACATGGCAAAGATCGACCGTCTGAAAGAGAAAAACAAGCAACTTAAAACCCAGCTCGACGCGGCCGCATTGCTTTCTTTCCAACAGTCAGCCAATCCCAGTCCACGCGTCTGTCAGACCGTATTTAATATCATCTCGAAAAAAATAGATATCTCGAGAAGCGGCTACGATTTCGACCCCGAACATGCTCTAGAAGTCGCCAAACTGATGCTCGCTAAAATGGATCAGGCAGGAGAACTTTCAGCGAAGATCCGGCTGGAAGATATCGCTTATCAAGGATTTTTAGCAGCTAACGCGACAGAGAATTATCCCGACGCAGAAGCAATGCTCAAGCGAATCGAAGAACAAAAAGTCTCGCTTCAACCAGCGGTCAGAAATGAATTCAAAGATTCCGTCACCAAATGGAATCGTGAACAAGAGAAACGCAATCTAGAAAATCTTTCCAATGATTTGCCGCGGGTGACATTGGAAACCAGCGAAGGCGAAATCATTGTCGAATTGTTCGAAAACGAAGCCCCGAAAACCGTCGGCAACTTCATTCATTTAGTGGAAAACAAATTCTATGATCAAATGAATTTCTTTCTTGTTCTCCCGGGCCGGATCGCACAAACGGGGTGTCAAGATAATCGCGGAACAGGCGACCCCGGTTACAAAATCCCATGTGAAACCGAGGGAGATAATGTCCGACACCATTTCTCAGGAACATTGAGCATGGCAAATTCTGGCACCAATACAGGTGGTTCTCAGTTTTTCATTTCTTATCAGCGAAACAAGAATTTTGACGGAAAAAAAACGGTATTCGGTCGTGTGATTTCCGGGATGGACACTGTCCGCCGACTCAACCGCGTCTCCGGCACTGGATCACTAACTTTGAATCCTGGCAAACAAGGTAATTATTCGAAAATCTTAACGGCGACGGTTACCCGAAAACGGAACCATGATTACCAGCCGACCAAAATAACAGAGAAAAAAACTGAGTAACCGGCAATTCAGAATCGAAGTAATCTTCAATTGGTTAGTGGTAACCCGCTACAATGATTGATTAGAAACAACCGCTGAACAGTAGCTGAAGGCAGAATTGATATCTGCTCATTCAGTGACCCTCAAATTCTACTGGAGTCTCTGGTGAACCCTTCAAGATCTTTTTCAATTTCTTTGATCGTCCTCGTCTTCGTCATTTGTTCCCTCCCCATGCTGAGTTTCGGCATGCTGCAGAACCAGGAGAGCGGAACTTCGCTAACAGAGCTTCTGCAACAATGGCAAACGCTTGATGGAAAAATTGCCGCTACAGAAGCGAAATTGAAGTCGACGACACTAAAACCTTCAGAACCAACTGAACCTCCAGTGGCAGAGGCTCAAGACCGTGAAAAGTTAAAAGCGGAGTACACCGAATTACTAACACAGGCAGAGGCTCTGATCCTAAAACTTGAAACGCAGGCCAAAGCTCAACTGGTAGCTAACCCGGAAGACTCGGAAGCAACTAGAACGCTGCTGGGCATCATGTACAATGACGCCCAATTCAGTCGAGATGCTAGAGTATTCCAACTTGGCGACACGCTCATCAGCCAAGGCATCAACCCCGAGTATTTCGCGATGGCATCTCGCTCAGAACGTCTGTCCATCCCGGCTCGCGAGCTATTCGATGAACTATTGCTTCGGCACGCCGAAAAGGAGCAAAACGATCTCCCTCGAGTCCGACTCCTCACCACCCAAGGAGACATTATCATTGAACTCTACGAGAATGAAGCACCGGATACCGTTGGCAATTTCATTAGCCTCGTCGAGTCTGATTATTATAAGAACAGGCTATTCCACCGGGTAATCGACGGCTTCATGGCACAGGGGGGTGGATTCAAACTGCAAGGAGGCGTGGAAGTCGATGGCGACGGGCCAGGCTACGCCATTCCATGTGAATGTAATTCACCTGAAAAAAGACTGCACTTTACCAATTGCATCAGCATGGCGCACGCTGGAACCAACACGGGTGGAGCGCAGTTCTTCCTCACTCTTTCCCGAACAGATTCGCTCGACGGACGTCACACTTGTTTCGGGCGGATAATCAAAGGAACGGATGTTCTAGCGGCAATTAAAAAAACACACATACCACTCGAGTTGACCGAACAACCCATCGAAGGTGTCCAAAAAGATAAAATTATTAGCGCAGAAGTTATCCGCAAACGGGATCATGAATACAGTCCGAATAAGATTAAAACTGCATCGGGCACCGACGGAAAATAACGGCATCTAATTCGACCACCCCAACGCCAGCTTCAATGTGTTTTAGAATGTTTGGTGGGGGCGCGGCGAATGAAGTCTGATCGAGAAACTTCAACATGATAAAAAGCGAACGAGTCGAGTTTATCCAGCAAAGACTCGAAGATCTCTACCCGAATCCTCCGGTCCCTTTAGACCACCACAATCCCTTTACGCTGTTGATCGCCGTATTACTAAGTGCCCAGTGCACTGACGAAAGGGTCAACCAGGTTACCCCAGCCCTATTTAAACTTGCTGACACACCGGGCAAAATGGCCAAACTGCCAGTTGAGAAAATCCTCAACATTATTCGCCCCTGCGGACTCTCACCCAAAAAATCAAAAGCGATCTCCGAACTGTCTAAAATTTTGGTCAATGAATACGATTCGGAAGTACCTGCCGACTTCGAGGCACTTGAAAGCTTACCCGGAGTCGGACACAAGACAGCCAGCGTGGTGATGGCTCAAGCGTTCGACGTTCCAGCATTTCCTGTGGACACTCACATTCACCGACTCGCTCAACGGTGGGGGCTTACCAACGGCAAGAATGTTAAACAAACTGAGCTGGATTTAAAAAAGTTATTTCCCGAATCAAGATGGAATGACTTACACTTACAAATCATCTTTTACGGACGAGAGTTTTGTTCAGCGCGTGGGTGCGATGGCACAAAATGTGACATCTGCCAGACCTGCTATCCGCGTCGACGGTCTCCGAAAGTCACCCGCAAAGCTTGACTGGAAAATCTGATTCAGGCAGCGACAATCTGGCCATCTTCATTACTGTTCATTTTCGATTCTAAAAATCCTGCAATAGACTGAACTCGAAAGCTCGAATCTGATGCAACTCCATATTGAATGTCCCATTTGCGAGCAGCACATCACCACACCGGAGCTGCCTGCTAACAAAAAAGTCATTTGTCCAAGTTGTACCCGGAAGTTTCGATTTTCTGAAGCGGCCAAAGTTGCTCCTTCTTTGCCAGCCCAAAAGAAACCCACAACCGATCCGGATCGCCTCTCGGTGCCTGACGCGACCGGCAAACCTCCTGCTCAGCCGATTTCAAGCGCAGTTCAAGAACCCCTTGGGAAAACCGAAACGCCAGCCAGCCAACCCTCCCGATCGACTGGCAAGTCCGGACTCGCCCTCAAATTAAAACAAAGAAGAAAACGGCGGTTCATCTCAACCTTGATTACCACAGCGGTGCTGATGATCGCCATCGGTGTTTTGACAGGACTCCTGGTCAAACAGATGAGACAGAACAAGGTAGTCAAAAATGGTGACACTCAGATCTCAGATCCAGAGACAACTCCCACCGCCAGTCCGTCCACCGAGCCTGCGATGGAAAACTCGCCCGCCGAACCCAAAACACCCCCCAAAACACTTAGGCAGCAGATCCCCAAAAATATCCCGAACCAACAGTTCTCACAACTCGACCCGAAATCCGCGCAAAGTTGCTGGGAGATCGTTCAGCCTAACCTACTCAGCCTAAAAGTTTTCGATGGCAAAGGTACGCACGATGCAGTTGGCACCATCATCGATTCACGCGGATGGGTGTTGACCAGTTATAGCGCCGTCAAAGGAGCCTCAAAAATTGAAGTCTCCTCCAGCCTCAAAACGATCCAGTATCTTGGCGAAACGGAGTTACTGAACGATGTTGTCCGAGGATATATCGCGGTCAATAAAGCAGAGGACCTCATTATCTTGTCCGTCAATCGACGTTTCGTTGTCGCCTTCACGACAATCAACCCGATTACTCGAAACAACGTCGTGAAAAGCGAGTTCTTACTTCAATGTGCGCCACCTTCGCTCCAAAATCTTTACGGCGGGATCGAAACAAGAATCGAATCCCGCGGCACACTTAACTCGCTTAGCGACGTGGCTCAGGCAACAGCTACAAGAATGAAATTAAAAAACACCGATTTGGTTTGGTTCTCCGCCCAAACTTCAACGCAAAGCCTGCCGGGTACTCCATTATTCAAAATTGACGGCGATCTCGCCGCTTTGCTTTCCTTTCGAATTGATGAGGATAACTTTTTTGTACCTGTCAATTCAGTCAACGAGTTGAAGGCGGGTGCGACTGGAGACATCAAGCCGTTGAAAGAGCTTTCTCCTGACTCAGAAACCTCTGACTTCATTTCGATCAGTGACAACAATCCGATGCGGGAATCAGTTGTGAAGCTAAACCAACTGACCGATGCATGTAAACAATTTGACTGGATCCCAAAAACTGAAACTGAATTCAAAACGCTCCAATCTTTGATAACTTCATATACTGAAATAAAAAAACAAGCAAAAAAGGATTCCAGTACCGAGACGGGCAAACAGATAATACGACAACTGACTCAACTTGAAACCTCTCTCAACCAACGTGCACTCCTATTCTCAGATGATGACCAGTCGGCATTGAAACAAATGAATCGGTCGTTCGCAGAATCCGCGTTGCAGAAACCAAATCAACCACTCCCAATCTATGGAGAATTTATTCAAATCCAAATTGCGAGCAATCAAATTCTCGTCAGGCTTGTGGGGACTTCCACTTACATCCGAGCCCCTTATGCCCCAACGGATGAACCAATGAGGCCTGAATCAAAATGGCTATTTTTCATCAAAACAGTGGAAGCGCCAAAGACGATTAGTCTGAAGCTTACAGGGGGAGAATCCGTTCCCACTGAAACGGTGAGTGAATTCTATAATTTTGGCCAATGATTCCCCGTAGATGACGACTGCCTCTACTTGGTTTAGACTGTGTCTTGGATTTGGCAGATGAGCCAAATTAAACAACAGCTGAAACACTCCTCCCCCGAGAAAACATGTTTAAATCATGGCAGGCGTTAACGCTTTGGAAACGGGTATTAGTCGGCTTAGTCCTCGGCTTAGGGTTAGGGCTCGCCGTCCGGTACAGCACCCCAGAATCTGTCAATGCCGAGGTGACTCTCTCCGGATTTGAACGGGCGGCTGCCATTGGTGACACTTGGTTCAAACCGTTCGGCGATGCCTTCGTCCGGTTGATCAAAATGCTAATCATCCCGTTGATTGTGACCACTTTGGTTTCCGGAGTGACAGCCATGGGAGATCCCAAGAAGCTCGGTTCTCTGGGCGCCCGCACCATTGGCCTTTATATGCTGACGACCTTATTTGCGGTCAGCCTTGGTTTGGCCATGGGAACACTAATCCAACCGGGCGTAGGAGTTGAATACAATACTGCCTCTGCGGAAGATCTCGCCTCGGTCACCGGAAAGATGGTTGCGGCAGAGCAGGCGGGTGGTTTCGTCGACCGGTTACTCAATATCATCCCCAGCAATCCAGTCGCAGCACTTTCAGATGGCCAGGTACTGCCCACCATTTTCTTCTCGTTGATGATTGGAATTGGGATTTTATTTGTTGGAAAAGCAGCAGACCCAGTTCGTCATTTTTTCGATTCAGCAGCAGAAGTTGTCATGCGCATCACGATGATGGTCATGGAACTGGCTCCCTATGGCGTCTGCGCGTTAATGGCTTGGGTAATGGCAACCAAAGGTATAGAAGTTTTGAGCAATTTGCTGTGGTTGGCGATTGCCTTATACGCTGCATGCATTTTCCAGATCATATTCGTTTACGGATTCATGATCATCCGGCTCTTTCTCGGACTGCCGCTTAAGCAATTCTTTCGAGGCATTGCCGACGCACAGGGCGTGGCATTTTCGACCGCCTCTTCCAGCGCAACGCTCCCCGTTACGATCTCATGTGCCGAGACGAATCTGGGAGTCGACAAATCGGTTGCCGGTTCGGTGCTCCCGCTTGGCGCTACGATCAACATGGATGGCACAGCGATTTACCTTGGACTTGTCGCACTTTTTGCAGCCCAAGCCGATGGACTCCAACTGGAAATGTCACAATACGTGATGGTCGCCATGACCGCGACGCTGGTTTCTATCGGCGCCGCTGGAATTCCGTCAGCAGGTTTGCTGTTGGCGGCAACCGTGTTGAGTGTTATCGGGATCTCTTCCGAACAATCCCTCTTGATCATCGCCTTTATTTTCCCGTTCGATCGCCTGCTCGACATGATGCGAACACTCACAAACGTTTCCGGGGACATCGCTGTCGCCTGCACCGTCGCCAAATGGGAAGGCGAGCTTAACGAAGATGTATTCAGAAACGAAGCCGAGGTCTGACTCAGCAAGAACGCTGTTAATCAGATTTATCCTGACAGCTTTGCGACCCTAATCTTCACTGATTGGGCGAGGATCGTCGTGTCCAAACCGGCCAAGGATTTCCTCAACGGGATACTTCAGTCGGTTTTTCACCATCTTTTTCTTCAAGGTCGAGGCAACCTCAATTCCCATTTCATTCGCAATCGCCAATGAATAGCAAAGGACGTCGGCCAACTCTTCGCCAACCTCAGCCTTCTTTTCTTCGTCTAACTCTCTCGACTCGGCGGTCGTTATCCACTGGAAATGTTCCATCAACTCCCCAGCTTCAATCGCCAAGGCCATACTTAGATTTTTTGGTGAGTGAAATTTCTTCCAATTGCGCTCTTCGACAAACTCGCGTACTAATTCGCGCAAATCTGAAAGGGAAGTGTTCGCGTCGGTGGATGTTTCTTGAGCTGACATTAATAAGCCTGAATCTGAATTAGTGAACCACTAACAGTCTAGCAGGTTAAATATTTTTTCAGAACGACTCACATTAAAAAAAGACCGACCTACTAAATCAGGATCGGTCTTCTCGTTATAAAGAAAAAGCTGGCAAGCACCGTTGCGGCAAACCTATTTCACAGAATCTGACTTGGCCTTAGAAACTTTTGGCACCTCAGACGTATCGACCGTATCCATCCGAGGTTCTAAAAGATAGGCAAACAGATCATTGATTTCGGAGGTTGTCAAACTATCTAATAAGCCTTCAGGCATGGTCGACTGCTTACTCTCTTTGAGCTCCTCCACTTCACTCGAAGCAACAGTAACCGAGCGTCCATCATCCAGCCAAACCAAATAAGATTCATCGGCCTGCCGACGGGCGATGCCATTCATCACACGTCCATCAACAGTAAGAATAGTTTTCGCTTGATATCGATCTGAGATGGTCTTGGACGGATGAACAGTAGACTCGATTGACTCGCGAAGAGAAAATCGATTTCCTAATCCAGTTAGGTCAGGCCCCATAGTTTTCCCCCGACCACGGAATTGATGACAACTGACACACTGAGCTTTCTCAAAAATCGCACCGCCCATCAATTGATTCCCAGCAGGCATCCCCTCGATCGACGTCAACAACTGACTGACTGAATACTTTCCAATAGTTCGATCATCGTCTCGAACCGAAACAGGCGTCTCCGTAGGCCAGGTCTGCCGAAACCACTCGCCCCAGGCTCGCATAACTGATTCCCAATCGTTGCCTTCCGATTTAATTTTTTTACCTGCCCAATGCTCCAGCAATCGCGCGGTCGCGCCGTCGTCCTGACCTCGCATCCGATAACCGGCCATGATTAAGTCGCGGTAATGCCGCGGTTCTCGCGGACGCCGGGCAACTTTCACCAACGTCTGAATGACTTCGACGCCAGTCAAATCGTCGAGAACTGGCAGACTACTGACAAGATAAGCCCAGTTGCCATCTCCCGGTTGTTGGGCCAATCCAATGACAATATCATTCCGGCGAGCAGGCTCCTCTTGCCAAAGAAGACGAAGGTACTCCATTGAATCTGCGTCACCACTCCGCCCTAAAACTGCAATCACGCCAAGCCGTACCTGGTCAGTTGCAAAACTGGAATTTTCGAGTGCTTCTAAGTTCTGATCGAGATCAACAATCATCTGCACCGTTTCAGCGTCAAGTGCTTCTGGCAACTTATAAAACGCAGCGATCGCCGCGTTGGGCCATTGGTGTCCGTTTTCAAAAACTAAAGCCAATTGCTCTGACGTAATTGTTTTGGCAAGAATTTTTACAGCCTTCTGCACGTACAGCTTATTCCCAGCACCTTGACTCTCCCGGACAGCTTCCTCCAGCGTTGCGATCAGCGCCAGACGCAAAGCGGGTTCCAGACTCTCTCCTGACGCATGCAAGTGGAAAGCAAGATGAACCTTCTCAGTCATCTCCACGGACTCACTCGAAAGGAACTCAAGCCACCGGCCATCAAGCTGCTTGACTTGCAAGAACGCTAACAAGCGGATTAATTCACGATTAATCACAGAATTTTCGCTGGGAAATTCGCTACCAATTCGATCGGCAAATCCACCAATCAGTTTTGGGTCTACTTCTCCACGAACCAACGCCAACTCCATCGCACGCAACAAATCAACAAAGTCGTGATCATTGACAAACCCTCCCATCCATTGACTAGCTTTTGCTAGAACCTGATAAGCTCGCTCGAGTGACGGTGCGGCCGTCATCAGCGCTACTGATCCCTGAGTAAATAATCTGAGCTCATCCGAATTGATAATCTCATTTTCCCATTGTTCTGCTGGAACCTTCTCGAGAATCCGTCTCGCCACCATCGCTTCAGCACGATCAAGCGAACCCAGCATTGCGTAAACCGGCGGCAGCGGAGGAAGGGCGTCCCTTCTCATCCATGACTCACCAGCCTTCCGCCTTACCGCTGGTGACGTGTCAGCGAGTAAATTCCCAAGAAGCATCTCAATATCCCGACCTTCTTTTAGTCCACATAATCGTGCGACCTGGCCGCGAATCAATTCATCTTCATCTTCGCTCAACTGAATTAGCATCTCATCGGAAGGGACTGGACCAAAAAATACCATGAGCTGCATTGCGCGGATTCGGTCTTTCACTGATTCCGTTTTATCAATCGCTACCGATTCAATTTCCGGCCCCCACTGATCGCCTAACTCAATTTTCAACTGCGCAATCTTCTGCCTTGCCCAGGCCGCCATCGGTTGCGGGTGATTGATGGCCTTGGCAATTGCGGATGCCTCCGCCGGAGACTCTGTTTTTTCTGAAGTCGAAAACACGCGGTAAACTCCACCTTTGGTTCCGCGACCTCCAGTGCAAAAATAAAGACTTCCATCTAATCCAACCGTGAGGTCAACCACATTCAAGGGGCGACCGCTCAAAAATGTTTCCGCTTGCCCCTCATAGCTGGCACCTTCGGCCTTAGCCTGAAGCATCAATATCCGCCCTTCCGACCAGTCAGCGAAAAACATCGCGTTTTGGAAGGGCTCTGGGAACTGAGTGTGTTGATATAAAACCGCGCCGGTGGGCGAACCCCGTCCCGTTTCACAAACAGCAGGCATTTGATCAACGTAATATTGCGGGAATTTAGACCACCCGCTCCGCCAACCAAATTCCGCGCCGTCGGGAACGTGAAAGACCATCGTAGGGCGATACCAGTTGGAACCCATATCAGATTCCATATCACTATCGTGAAAAAACAACTCACCCCAAGCGTCAAAAACCAAGTCATAGGCGTTTCGAATTCCACCCGCTACGATCTCTTTTCGCGTACCATCCAAAGCAACCCGAACGATTGTTCCGCCCGGTGCGGCAACTCCCAAAGCATGCCCACCTGGATCTTCGAAACGAGGGATTAAGTCTCCCTCATAGAAAAATTGATAGGGACTGCTGATATCCGGCGTCCCGGCAAGCTGGCTGCCATTTCCAATGATTACATAGAGCATCCCGTCCGGCCCAAGTCGCAATCCGTGGGCACCATGTTCGAGGCTTTCGCCTTTAAAACTGACGAGCTTTTGCTGGACTTCGAGAAGACCATCTTGATCCTGATCAGCAAGACGATAAAGTCCGTTTCCGTCGGGCCCCTCACAGGTCACAAAAACCTCGCCGTTGAGAGGCAAAATGCCCTGGCAATTTTTGACTTCGTTGCAATAAACCCGAATCCTCTCTGGATCGCGTTCGGATTTAGTCGGATCAGCAATCAATAATGGACCTCCTTCTTGCGACAGCAAGAGGGATCCAAATTCATTAAATTCCATTGCCACCAACGAACCGGTCTCCTCGCTCGCCAGAACAGACTCCACCTCAAACCCATTAGGAATTTCAAACTGGCGTTGCCCAGCGGTTCGCTTGGCCCTAACGCTCTCAGATTTTGCAACTGTCGACCCAACGACCTCTGCCTCTGTATTGGCAGCCGGGCTTTCATCGTTAAGTAGCTTTCCACTTCTCAACGGAGCAACCGCTTCCACAGGATCTACTGGTAACGGTTTACCAAAATCGCTGGCATTACTTGCAACGGGTGAAGGAGTGGTCGATCCCAGACTGATAGCTTCCGCTGGTTCAATGCTTGTATCCGGATTAAAAGCGCCGAGCATCTGGGCTTTTAGCCAACCGATATCGCTCGCTGCCGTTGTCTTCCAATTGCGGGGCGCAGCCGTCCGCGTTTTCCAAGACCCATCCGTCAGCAAACGCCGCCACCGAGTTTCTCCTTTTTCCTTGACGCGGACCCGAAGCGCCAAACCGACTTGATCGCCATCGTGGTGTCGTACGTGTGCGGCAATTAAATTGACACCCGGATGTAAATAACCCGCGATATTCATTTCTGTCGACTGACCGAACGATTGCCCCTGGGCAGCTAATTTGCCGTTGATATAAATCTCAAATTCATCGCCGGCCGCAAATTCCAGCTCGGCATCTTCCGGGCGGATCAGCGTGAACTTCTTCCGGAAATAACATTCGCCAGGATTTTTAAGATCCTTCGCACCGCTCTTTTTAGGCGACCAAATCCACTCCGGCTGGTCGGCCAAAATCGACGATTCTGGCAAAAGCAGAAAGCAAAATGCACCCACAAGGAGAGCAAAGCTCCGACATATAAGTCGCCGGGGAGAAGGTTTTTGTTTAATTCTTACGCGATCTTCCATGATCACCTCAGTACGCAAGCGGGGTGGAAACGTCGCTCGCTGGAGTATTTAGCTACAAATTGGGCGCAAAACTCTGCGCGATCCTCATACCTTTCAGGAATCGGCAGCAATCCGCGTCAGATTTGGAGAACTTTGAGGATTATCGTAAATTTCCAACCGCTAGCGGGAACTAAATAGCCGAAGTACATATCAAACGCCCGGACTCTGTAGATGTCTTAGGTTAGCCGTGGATACGGCTAACCACCTAATACGGATCTGAGTCACACATTGAAAATTGCGTCGGGAATCGGCGTAACCCTAAGATCTTCCTCAAATCAGGACTAAATACCGGGGAAAATCGGGGTATTATTTGCATGGATGGGCACCGCTAATTACAACGGAATATCAAGGTATTATCGGTTTACCTTGCATTCCACCGAGTTCAATTTTGCCTGGGATCACCACAATGCTTCGATTTGTAGCAAACCTCTCTGAGTTGTTTCAATTGCCTCGCACATCGGTCAGAAAATCGACACGAGATCAAGGGCTAAAGTACCAAAACCTTGAGGCTCGGCATCTGCTTGCTAGTATCACCTACAACCCCGCCACCGATATCGTCACTATGCAGGCCGACGCCACTGACGATGTTGGCCAGGTCTTTGAAAGTGGAACTGACGTTATCTTTAAACTTAGCGGCACCCCCGATTTCACTTTAGACACCAATTCCGATCCTCTAACTTCAATCAGCTTTTTTGGCGGCGACGGAAACGACACCTTTGGTAATTTCACCTCGTATGTGTCAACCGCAAAAGGCGAAGCTGGAAACGACGATCTAAACGGAGGGTCTGCTGGCGACCAACTATTCGGTGGAGATGGCAATGACATCCTTCGCGGCAACGGCGGCAGTGACGGACTTCACGGAAATGCTGGAGATGATGAGATCCTCGGCGGCGACGGGAATGATTTTATCTATGGATTTACCGGAGCAGATAAACTTTACGGGGAAGCCGGAGACGATCAAATCATCGGCGACGACGGCGATGACGTCATTTACGCTGGCGACGGGAATGACGACGTTTATGGCAACGAAGGCGCTGACATCATCAAAGGTGAAGCCGGTTCAGATGACCTTTTTGGTCAAGATGGAGACGACTACATCGAGGGCGGAGAAGGTGACGACAATCTCTTCGGCGGAATCGGAGAAGATATCATTCTTGGAGGTGACGGAGCGGATGATATTTATGGCAACGAAGATATCGACAAACTTTATGGTGAAGCCGGTGAGGACACGATCGTTGGGCACGAGGGCGACGATCTAATTTTTGGCGGAGCAGGCGACGATACGATGATCGGCTCTGGCGGAGCGGACCGCTTAATGGGCGGTAGCGATAACGACAAGATCTACGGAGGCGAGGGAGACGACTTCATCAACGGTGAAGACGGCGACGACAGCGGCATTGGCGATAATGGCGCCGACGTAATCGTCGGTGGAGCAGGCGTTGATTATCTGGACGGCGGTGCTGGAATCGATCTCCTTCAAGGTGAATCAGGCGACGATGTTCTGGTCGGTGGAGCAGACGACGACCAAGCCCTCGGCGGAGACGGAAATGACTTGTTGTTTGGCGGTGACGGCATTGACAATCTCTTCGGCGACAATGGCCTCGATCGAATTTACGGCGAAGCTGGAGATGACACGATTTCTGGAGGTGCTGACGCCGACATCATCTTTGGAAACTTCGGTAATGATCTAATCTTCGGCGGTTCTGGAGATGACATCGCTTACGGTGGCGAAGGGGATGACTCTATTTACGGCGCCGACGGCGAAGACACGTTGATCGGTAACGAAGGGGATGACATTCTTAACGGACAGAATGACGACGATATAATCTTCGGCGGCGAAGGAAACGATACCATTTCTGGAGCTGCAGGCGACGACCTTCTTTACGGCCAGCAAGACAATGATGACATGTACGGTAATCAAGGTGTCGACAAACTAAACGCCGGCGTCGGAGACGACGATCTTCATGGAGGTGATGGAGATGACGAACTCTTCGGAGGCGATGGGGACGACAATCTCTATGGCGAGGCAGGAGCAGATACGCTCGTTGGTCAAAATGGGGATGACGGCCTATTCGGCGGTATCAATGTCAACACTCAGGACATTCTCTTCGGCAATGATGGAAAAGACCGATTCCTGTTTTCAGCTTATGACTACGTCGCCGATGCGTTTGGCGAAGATGCCGAAGTAGAAATTCGAAACGGCAACGTCACCTGGACCAATCTTGAAGTTGAAATCCTCGACGACAGCTTCCAAATGCTGGTTGACCGAACTGTAAATACTGCTTTACTCAAAGGCACGATGACTACCGAACCACTCGTCTTCATCAAAGACTTTGCAGTCGCCTCGGCCACTGAAGTTGGAACGAATGCACTAGTCAGTGTCACAAAACAGGTTTTGGACCCGACAACCGGACAAATTGTTCCCGTCACCGTACTCGAACGACAAATCACAATTGGGGAATGGAACGAATTTGATCCTGCCGAAAATGACGAGATCATTCAGGGGCTTCCACAGGTCATGGCCTACACATGGGCAGGCCCCGATGCGGTACCAAGCGTTTTACCAAACGACTCCTCTTGGTGGGCTCAGTGGCGACTCCTGAGCGGCTGGACTGATACCTTTCCGAATCAAATTCAGTTCTACGAAGTCTCTGGCGACAACAACTGGTGGTACTTGAAGACTGCCGAATTCGCAACCGACGACGGTAAATTCAATCCGGATACAGACTGGGCAACGAGTTGGAACCTCTACTTCAATGACGATCCTGCTGCCGATGCTGACAAGGCCAGACTGTTGAACAAGATGAACAAGGTCGACGAGCTATTCACGAAACTCGAGATCTTCTAATCGCTGATCGACATTTCAATCAACTAAAAGCGTAGCATTATTTGCTACGCTTTTTTTATGCACTGCCGTGGCTATCCGATTTCAAATCAACGCCACGCTGGGAACCGCAACCGCCCCAAATTTTTTGATTCTTTACCCGCCTACGATAAAAATCCAGAGTTTGCTTTTTATCTCGGATCAGATCGAATAGCAAACAGTTTTGTGAAGCTGAAAATACATCGTCCTGTTGATGAAGACGAAGTCCTAGCATTAAAGAATTATATTTCTGGGAGCAACACGATCTCTTCGAGCTGGGGCATTGAATTCGACAAACACAAGGGCTCTCGTAGGTTGGCGATCCTTCCATCTGGATTCCATCACGGAGCAACGACATTTGCCGACGACGGCCACAAAAAAACGCCCCGAGAATCTCTCGAGGCGTTGGTACTGTAATCGAACAATTAAAGTCAGACTAATTTTTTGACAGCAGCGAAACAGCCACTTCCCGTTCATTGTCGTCCCGGCACTCCAGTTCAAGATGTTCTGGAAAGACCGTTTCACTACCGACAATTCGGATATCGAGTGTACCGCGACCCTCTAGTTCGGCAAGTTCTTTACGTTTTTGGTTGTTCAAATAAGACGCCACCTTTTCGTTGACCCGAACCGAGATGCTTGCAACATTCTTGTTTTCGGTCGCCAACATTAGCATCCGCAATACATCGAGCGCCATGCTCTCTTCCGTTTTCACATTCCCGCGACCGTTACAACAGGGACACTCTTGGTAGAGGCTTCGCTTCAACCCCGGCTTAATTCGCTGGCGAGTCATTTCAATCAATCCGAACGGACTGATTCGTAAGATTTTCGTCCGTGCTCGGTCCCGCTTCATGGAATCTCGCAACGTCCGTTCGACACCCCGACGATGTTTATCTCGACGCATATCGATAAAGTCGTTCACGATGACACCACCGAGATCTCGCAATCGCAACTGCCGTGAAATCTCCTTGGCTGCCGCCATATTCAAACGATAGGCAGACTCTTCTGCCGAATCGTCGGTACGAAAACTACCACTGTTTACATCAATTGCGACTAAAGCTTCGGTCTGGTCGATCACGATAGAACCGCCGTCGGGCAGTGGAACCTCTCGAGCGTGGATTTTGGCAATTTCTTGCTCGACCTTGTATTGATGAAAGAGAGGGTCATTGCCCGAGTACAACTGCAACTTGCTCGAGTGCCGCGGCATCACCAGTTTCAAAAACTCCTTGACTCGTTCGTAAGCATCCTCACTATCGATCATGATCGTATCAATATCCGAAGTCAGGATATCCCGAATCGTGCGAATGATCATATCGCTCTCTTCATAGATATCGATCGGAGCAGGCATAGTGACAACTCTTTTGGAAATCACTTTCCAAAGCCTCAAGAGATAGGCGAGGTCACGTGACAACTCACGACGCGAGCGTCCTGCACCGGCAGTTCTCACGATAAACCCTAAACCTTTAGGCGGCTTCAGATCATACAAGTATTCCCGTAGTCGCTTCCGCTCTTCTTCGTCCTCAATCTTGCGGGACACTCCAATCCGGCCAAGTGCCGGCATCAACACGAGGTAGCGTCCCGGAATACTAATGTAGGTAGAAAGCGTCGGCCCTTTATTGCCAATTCCCTCTTTGATTACCTGAACGAGAACCTCATCACCACGCTTAAAAATCTCCTGAATCGGAGGCTTTACTCGTGGGCGAAATCCACCGTGCGATGGCGGTCGCCGGCCTCGTCCATTCGCATTGGCCGCGGCCGCTGCTTCCTTCTCCTTCCGCATCATCTCGTCTGGATCGTATCCACCCTGTTTGAAATAACGGGGTTCCACATCACTGATGTGCAGGAAACCATTCCGACCAACGCCGAAATCGACGAACACGGCCTGGATGGTTGGCTCAAGATTGACAATTTTTCCTTTGTAGACATTGCCAACGAAATTTTCCTGGCTTTCTCTTTCTACATAAAGTTCCTCGAGCCGATCATTTTCAACAATCGCAATCCGATTTTCCTCGGCTTGCGACGCATTGATTAGCATTGTTTTTTTCATTTGAATTTCTTCTTTGCTGGCGATTGATTGGAGAACCTAAACAGGACTCAAACAATCGAATCGCATGGATTTGATTTTTTTGGCTGCCATGGTTTGACAGTGATGGGCAGGCCGTTCCTACTGCAGAAAGCTCGGTAACATTTGACGTTGCCTGCCGATTCGCCGATTGCAAATCGATGGCGTTACCCAACCACCCAAATTTGTGACTTTTTTCGCTGGAACACGAACGACTGACTTCAATTGCACCCGATTTTTTGGTGCCAAGAGCGAAGTAATTTCTTCGCAAATGTCGATCACTCCAACAACTAACTAAGAACTCGATCCCACATAACGCTCGGTTACTGAATCGAATTTGAATAATGGATCTGAGATTTTGCACTGCCTCGAACACTGATGAAGGCCGTTTCGTGCACCGCGGCAATTGCCACTGGAAACTCGCGGAAAACCCAGCAAAAAGACTTCGCGTCGAATCGACAACGATGCCATGACGCAAAGAACTCCTGCCTACCGGCAATGCGGCAGGCATAGAGGACTTCATCTTTAATGCATTGGTAATCATCGAACTTGCATTCCTCTTCAGATCAACGCAAACTCGATTCAACTCTCGCTCAAATTTAAGATTTCAATGACACGCAGTCTGAAAAAACGCGATCAAAACGAATAGGAATGGAGTTGACTCAATTGAAACAATTTCGATTTGTCTCGCACAGTCCCACCAACCCAGTCTAACCACTACTTGCGTCTCCCGAATCTGCAGCAGCAGCAGGAAATCCCGCTACCACCAGTTCTTCCAAGGCTGAGATAGCCTGTTGAGCATCCTCCCCAGTCGCTTCCAATTGAACCCTTGTTCCCTGGGTCGCGCCGAGTGTCAAAATGTCCAACACGCTTTTGCCATCTACCCGGATATCATCTTTGACTACTTCAATCTTACAGTCATACTTCGAAGCGGTTGAAACAAACAAATACGCAGGGCGCATATGCAAACCCTGAGGATTGCTGATTGTAACCATCGCTGATTGAAACTGTTCCGACATCTGTAATTTGAGCCATCTAAGGTTGAATCAATAGTTTGCCAAACAAGTTTAGGAAGCGAACTGATTGTTATCAGCTTCTTCCAATATCTGCTGGATATCCTCAGAAGTCCGCGACTGCTTGAGGAATCGGCAAAAAGTTTCATCCTGCAACTGCTTGGAAATATTTTCCAAAGCACGAAGATGGTCGTTCGGCTGGTCAGGGGGAGAGATCAGCATAAAAAAGAGCTGAACCTGTTCTCCATCGAGACTTTGAAAATCAACCCCGGTCGGGCTTACGCCAACCGTGCCGACCGGCTGACTAACACTCGGGTGTTTTGTGTGCGGAACGGCGATTCCTCGACCGATCCCAGTGCTTCCTAGCTCTTCCCGTTTCAAGACTGCTTGGACGATCGCTTCTTGATCATCCCCACCAAGCTGTCCAGATTCGACCAAGCTGGCGACTAACTCACGAACAACTCCTTCTTTGTCAGAAGAAGTTAACTCCGCTCTGATCGCTTCAGTTCTTACGAAATCAGAAAACTTCATAAATGGTTCCTTTTGTATGTTTGTTGTCTTGCAGACGATAAGTTCACTTCAAGCAAAAAAATTACTCTGCTGATTCCTCTGGAATCTTGTGATCTCGCCCACGATGACTAATAAGTTTTTCTTTATGTTTTTTTAACTGCTGTTCCATTTTGGAAACGGTACTGTCTAAAGCGACAAGCACGTTCGAACCAGTGTCGGAAGCAAAGAAATCATTGGTCTCTTCTGCCGAAACAATAATCTCAACTTTTGGAGTATCTGTATGCTCCAAATCCACCAACACCTGTATCGCTGTAGTACGATCAAAAAATTTAGGGAGTTTAGAAACTTTCGCTTTCATGGTTTCCTGAATCTCGTCACTCATGTTGCCATGTCTAGCAGTAACTTTGATTTCCACCTTGACCCCCATTTCGAAAATTTTATTGATTGCACGAGAGGTTTCCTCTCGAGGTTGTGTTTCCCTCAATTGTAGAGCGATCGAGAATTTCGAACAAATCCAAATCACTTCTGAGCCCAAAATTCATCGAGAATAGATGGTGAATTATAGAAACGCGTTAGATTGCCCGCCGCTCCAATCTTTGCGTTAATCGGCTGGACTTCGCACCGCTGGCAGAGCATCCGAGCGACAAAGCGTAAAGGAATTCCTGGAAACGTCCCAAATTCGCGAATTTCTTCGGCAATTCACGCATTTCCCCGATCCGAACTGAAAAATACTCAGAGATCACACGCCCAATACACAGCGACTTTCCCAAAAGCGACGGGGCTCGGGAGGAGTCGGTCAGCGGGCGGGAAAGGGCACCTTCGAACGTTCAGGCACTAGAAAACAACCGGAAAAGTCGAGTCAAACGTCCTATCGTCGCAACCAATTTATGGAACCTTGGTAAAAATTGCCGGGATGTCCGCCTTTCGCACAGCTTCGTTGAATTTCTTAATCCCCTTTTGCACGACGTTTTCTTGCTTAGTAAGCAGGCCATCGATCTCCTTAATCAACTCATTGCGCACGGCAATTGACTGCCGCGTCGGTCGATTGTCACCCGCACTCACGACACCGACGAGACCGCTTAGACGATTATTAAGCCGAATTGGATAGTTCAGTGGGTCCTGAGGGCTTTCGTTTTTCGTTTGGTAAAGCGCCTGCTCGACCTCTAAAAGCTCGCGATCCAACTTTTTAGCTTTCTCTATCAGCTCTTCATTACCACCTGCTTTTTCAAGTCTATCTCGAAGGCTCTTGAGCTGCGTGCGGATATCGCGGGTATTTTTAATTGCCAAATGAATTTCACTCAGTTTGTCACGCACTCCAATCAAGAACTTGAATTGGGCTTGAAAATCACTGAGCGTGGCGGAAGACCTTGGGTCTTTTTCAATTTTAAAATCAATGGTTTGACTGAAGATCATATTTTCAGTCGAGGTCGACACTTCATCGTCCGAAGCCGATCCAGAGACGGTCAGCTTGGCCCGATAAGTCCCGGGGACAGCCACGGGGCCTTGTGTGCCTCCGCCCCAGAGCACCATTCCTTCAAATGTTTCCGCATTGGGGTACCTCATATCCCAGCGCAGCTCATTGAACCCCGCTACCAAGTTGAGCTTCTTTTCTTTGCGTGCAGAATCTGGTTGGGTACTAAAGGTTTGAATCAAGTCACCGGAAGGAGATAGCAGCTGCAATTCTGTTTTCATATTCTCTTTGGGTACTTCTTTGGCATAAAACCGAATCGGCACGCCTGCAAGCACATTTTGACCGGCGGTTCTTCCGGGAGAGCGGCTACCACCGCCACGCATTCGAATCGTTGGCCGTGTCTCCAGCAGCTGCATCTGGTTGTCTAGTAACTCCGGCGTCCACTGGTGAATCGGACTAAGATCGTCCATCAACCAAAACGATCTGCCCTGCGTCGCTACGATCAAATCTCCGTTTTTAACAGCGAGATCGGTAATTGGAACAATCGGCAAATTGCACTGAAACTGGCTCCAGTGATCACCGTCATCAAATGAAATGTAGAGCCCCGACTCGGTTCCTGCGTACAACAATCCTTCCCGAGCCGGGTCGGCTCGGACCACACGGGTGAACGCCTGACGGTCAATCCCGTCACTGATTGCCGTCCAGGACTTGCCGTAATCTTCCGTCTTGAAAAGGTACGGTTTAAAATCATCGAGCTTATATCGAGTAGCAGCTAGATAAAGCCCTCCCGGAAGCGTGGGGTGCGGTTCAATCGAATTGATCTGAGCCCATTCCGGCAAATCGGGAGGCGTAACATTAGCCCATTTTTTTCCTCCGTCACGCGTCACGTGTAATAGCCCGTCATCCGAACCTGCCCACAAAACATCTTTCTCTATCGCGGATTCACAGGCTGCAAAAATCGTGCAGTAATATTCGACGCTCGTATTGTCTTGCGTGATTGGACCTCCGGACGAACCTAATTTGGACGGGTCGTTTCGTGTCAGATCACCACTAATTCTTTTCCAGCTATCTCCTCCGTTGGTCGTTTTGAAAAGCACGTTCCCAGCGGTGTACAACACTTTCGGATCGTGCTTCGAAAAGAAGATAGGGAAGTTCCACTGAAACCGATACTTGCCGTCTCCCGCGCCATGCCCCATCGGGTTATCAGGCCAAACGTGAATATTACGAGTCTCCTGCGTTCGATGATTGACTCGAGTCAAATAACCACCGTAGGAACCGCCGTACACAATCTCTGGATCTTCAGGATCAGGCGCAATGAATCCACTCTCACCGCCGGCTGTTGGCATCCAATCTCGTTCACCAATACTTCGCCCTCCCGTTCGGCTCAACATCCGAACGGTAGAATTATCTTGTTGGGCACCATAGATTCGATACGGGAAATGATTATCGGTCGTGACGCGATAAAACTGTGCAGTCGGCTGATTTTCGTAAGTCGACCAAGTCTTCCCGCGGTTCAATGAAATCTGAACCCCTCCGTCATCCGCGATTGCCATGCGTTGCGGATCATTCGGAGCGATCCATAAATCATGATGGTCACCATGGGGAGTGGAAATCGAATCAAACGATTTGCCCGCGTCGCCAGACCTCCAAAACCGCACGTTCAAGACATACACCTCGTCAACATTTTCCGGCCCGGCATAGACTCTCGTGTAATACCACGCTCGCTGCCGCAATTTCCGTTCGTCGTTAATTCGAACCCAGGATTCGCCGCCGTTATCGCTTCGGAAAAGACCACCCTCTTTGGCTTCCACCATGGCCCAAACGCGATTGGAATCAACGGGCGAAACAGCGACACCACAGATCCCAATCGTCCCACCGGGCAGTCCATCATTGCGAGTTATTTCTGTCCACGTATCGCCGCCGTCGTTACTCTTCCAAATACCCGAACCCTCACCTCCACTTTCAAGACTAAAAGGGGTTCGCTTGATTTTCCAAGTGGTCGCGAACAGCACGTTTGAACTCTGCGGATCGATCACTAAATCAACAGCGCCAACTTCTTCATTGACGAACAAAACTCGCTTCCATGTGGTGCCTCCATCGGTACTCTTAAAAACGCCACGTTCCTGATTAGCTCCGAACAAATGCCCTAAGACTGCTGCATAGACAATATTTGGATTAGTTGGATGGATGCGAATTCGAGGAATGCGTCGAGAATCTTCCAACCCCATCTGCTTCCACGACTTTCCTCCATCAAGAGACTTCCACACACCATTACCGTGAGAAACGTTTCCGCGAATGGTTACCTCACCACCGCCCACGTAAATTACATTCGGATTCGATGGGGAGACGGCGATGGAACCAATCGATCCTCCAAAAAATCCATCCGAGATATTCTCCCAACTCGACCCTGCGTCCTCGGTCTTCCAAACTCCGCCTCCTGCGGCTCCCATGTAATAAAGCATCGGATTGCCAGCAACACCCGAAGTTGCCGCTGACCGGCCCCCGCGATACGGGCCCAAGGATCGAAAAGACAACGATTCAAAAAAAGATTGTTGAGCATCGTCTACGACAGTGGGTTGCGCCTGCACAAAATCACCGACACTAAAAACAAGCCCCAACGCCACGGCCAATACAAACATTAAATGTGGAAGCATGATGAATTACCAAATTCAGTAAAATAATTTTCAGCAGCGAACAATCCTGAGAGTGGATCGTCGTCCATTGTAATCAAAGCGAATTCTCTCAGACTGTTTTACTTTAAAAACAGCGCAGCGCGAGTGATTCAATCGCGAAAGTGAATTCGCTCACCAATGGACCTGCCGATCGACCTGAAAGATAGCGTCTCAATCAGGCACACCCGTTCAACCGCCAGAATTATGATCTCGTGAAAGTCTGAAATGAATAATCGAAACTATTCTTTTCGTCCTTTTGAAAACTGGATTCCTCGACGAGAGTCCAATCATTCCATTCAATTTCAGGCAGTTTCGTATCACCGTCGATTTCGGTGTGCACTCGGGTGAGGTGAATTTCGTTAACAAACGGAATGGCGAGTCGGTAAATCTCCGCGCCTCCGGTAACAAACGGAAGATCGTCTTCGCCACACAACGCAATCGCTTCCTCAATTGAATTTGCGATCAATGCACCATCACACACAAAATCAGATTGACGGGTTACGATCACCGTGGTTCTCCCCGGCAACAGTCGACCAATGGAATCAAAGGTCTTTCGCCCCATGATAATGTGATGCCCCATCGTCAGACGTTTGAATCGCCGCAAATCGGCAGACAGCTGCCACGGCAGATCTCCGTTGATTCCGATGACTTCGTTCTCAGCCGCAGCCACAATCATTGCTAATTTATTCATCGACCTTATCCGTTTCGATCTTGCAATCACCGACCGCAATTACACAGCAACCTTACCCTTGATGTGAGGATGAGCTTCATATTGTAAGAGCTCGAAATCCTCGAATTTGAAATCAAAGATTGATTTTACATTTTCATTGATCGACAGTTTCGGCAATTGCTTAGGCTCACGAGACAACTGCAAATCCACTTGCTCGAGATGATTCGAATAGAGATGGGCGTCGCCAAGCGTGTGGACAAAATCGCCGGGTTTTAATCCAGTGACTTGCGCTACCATGCAAGTCAGTGCTGCGTACGAGCCTATGTTAAAGGGTACACCTAGAAAGGCATCTGCACTGCGTTGGTAAAGCTGGCAGGACAATTCGCCATTCGCAACATAGAATTGGAAAAAAGCATGACACGGAGGTAATTTCATTTTTGGAATTTCAGCCACATTCCAAGCGCTCACAATTAAACGCCGCGAGTCTGGATTGTGTTGAATCTCATGGATTACCTGTGAAATTTGATCAATCGTCGTGCCGTCCGCGCCTTGCCAACTTCGCCACTGCGATCCATAGACAGGGCCAAGCTCCCCATTTTCATCGGCCCACTCATTCCAGATTCGAACGCCGTTTTCTTGAAGATATCGAACATTCGTGTCACCGCTCAAAAACCAAAGGAGTTCGTGAATAATGCTTTTGAAATGCAGTTTTTTCGTTGTGATCATCGGAAACGAGTCACGAAGATCAAAACGCATCTGGTATCCGAAAACGCTTTTCGTTCCGGTTCCGGTGCGATCGGTTTTCTCAACACCACGGTCGAGAATATGTCGAAGAAGGTCTAGATATTGTTGCATCATCATTTTGTATGGGTTGAAGTTGAAGGATTCAAGCCCGGCAATTCCCTCTAATCTGGTCCACTGCCAGAAAACACCTAATATTTGGCAATATTTGAGATCTCCCCGCCCGTTTTGCTCACCTCCTTCGAGGGATCCCGCTGAGGCTCTATGATCATCCACCGTAGAACCGCCCCGGGTATTTGAAAAACACCGGCGACCACGCCAGCGCAACCAGACCCTCCACCGCGTCACCCTTTGAGATCTGTCATCGAAAACTCTCAACCATCTCCAATGCCATCCAACCGACTAGCAGACGTCAGTTTGTTACTCGTCGCCTTTATTTGGGGCATCAATATGGCAGTTATGAAAATGGGGATCTCAATGATAGATCCCTTTGCGTTCAACTCGGTTCGGCTTTCCCTTTCTGCAATCACGCTCGGAGTCTGCGTATGGTTAGAAAATCGCAGTCGAAAAATTAATTCTGAGCAGAAACCAGCTTCAAACTCGCTTCCCCCCTCCGTAAAAAAGTGGGGAGTCGTTATCGCATTTGGGCTTCTCTCTGGAGGCTTCTATCAAATTCTATTTGCGATCGGTATGGATCGCACAACCGCCGGTGACTCAGCATTAATCATGTCGTCGATTCCGATGTGGACCGCTCTGCTGGCCTTCATTTTTCTCCGAGAAAACTTGGAAAAAATTTGGATTGGGTTGGCTATCACTTTCGTCGGCACGCTCGTTATCACGCTCCAAAGCGGCGGCATCGACTTCTCCAATGAAAACTTGGTTGGCAATTCAATCATTCTCATCGCAGCACTTGCCTGGTCGACGGGAGTCATTATCAGTCGCCCGCTCATGAAAACGATAACGCCCATTCAATTAGCATTCTATGCGACCGTTGGGACGCTTCCGATTCACTATTTTATGGCATGGTTTGTCCAGACCGACGGGTTGAAACATCTAAATCAGCCTTCGATTTTGTTCTGCATTGGGTACTCAGGAATCTTTTCAACGGGCTTGGCCTATGCCATGTGGAATTATGGGGTTCATAAACTCGGAGCATCGCACGCCTCTGTTTATCAAAACCTTGTGCCTCTGGTTGCCTTAGCTGCCGCGTGGATCTCACCACTCAATGAAAAAATTACCTGGATCCAAATCCTCGGAGGGTTTCTTATTATTTTTGGATTACTCGTCACGCAAAAATTGCGAACGAGTCCTGCCGAATCCCCAACCACTAAACTTCAGCGAAAACTTTGAATTTCGCAATAAAATCAGTGCTATCAATGCGGCAATCCGAATTTGGATATTTTTTTTCGATTTCCTCTGAGTGAGCACCCGATGACAGCAAACAGACGCATGCTTCTCGTTTACGACGCGATGTTCATTCGCAACTCTCCTAGGACCTGATTCAGGGCTAAAAAATGCCACGGTTTTCTATCATCATCCCACTGACGGGTGACGAACGTTTATTCGATCAGACGCTGGCTTCGATTTTACGAGATCGATCGCCCTCAAGCGAAATACTCGTCATTCACGATGGCACCTACCAAGATCCTCACCAACTGAGTGACGAAGTCACCTTCGTATCCACCGAAAAGAGATCTGATTTAATTTCGATGTTCAATCGCGGTGTCAGTCTTTCGACCGGTGAATTTTTGGCATTTATCCGCCCGGGAATTGAACTGCCCTCGGATTGGCAATTAACGGTCGAAGACGCCTTTAGCCAACCCCACATTGCCAGCGTCTCCCCACTGATCACGACTCCTGCAGAACCTCATAAAATTGTCACCGCTGGCGTTGAGGCTGGGGTCGGTTTTCAAAGAAAAATGACGGGCGCGCGTTGGCGGACGACGCCCGCAAAATTGAAGCGGGTTTCACCGCTTGGCCCAACCTCATGGGCGGCGTTCTACCGTCGCTCTGCAATCGAGCAAATTCATCCAATTTCTGAAAATCTCAGTTCAATTTTTCTTGATCAAGAAATTGCGATGAGCCTGCGAACGCTCGGAATGGGAACCCTCTTTAGCCCCGAAACGAACTTAGAAGTCGAACGACCAGGTCTCATTACAGGCGAACAGAAATTGCCGCACGGTCAGTCCGCCCAGCGAGCGTTTCGCCGACAGGCGATTACCGGACGTTCCGTTTTGCGGACTGCCACGCTCGTCGCCTGGGATCTTCTAAATGCTCCACTGCAACCTTGGCGATTGCAACAAGCGGGCGGTCGAATTTCGGCGGTATTGCATCGGCGCGAAGACCGCGAACACGGTGCCTACCTGACGAAAATCGCTGCCGAGAATCAATCACTGATCCCGTTGGAATTACCGCTTCAATCTGCAAGAGGCAGTGCTCTAGAGTTGCCAACAACGCGTCGCGCCGCCTAGTCGAATCACTGCCAACGACAGTAGACCAAAACAACTCCAGAACAAATCGGGTTCGAACTCCCCACGGATCCGTGAAATATCGCACCGTGATGCGGTTTTCTCTTTAGAGTCGCCCATGCGCTGTCAGTGTGAAATTTTCCGGTGGCGGTTATACTTAGTTGGTTCAAAACGAGTTAAGCCGATCGGATCGCGTAGATCGCATGGCTCGATTTAGCTGGTTCCACTCGATACAGGCGTGACCCCAATATCGAGACGAACGGCTGATTTGAATCGAGTGGGCTCTTTATCTTTAATTCTTCAATCTTGCTTTTCGGCAGACTCCGCCGGATGGCATAAAACTGGATTCTAACGGAACAGAAAATGTATCTTCGATTGGCCAAACGAATGTTGCTCGAAACAGACAAACGTCTGCTTTGGAAACTGGCATGGAACATGGGATTCAAAGGTTGGCGAAGTGTTCAAAAACACAAAAAGCGTTTAAAGAACGGAAAGTTCTTCCCGCCCTATCTCTACATTTCAATTATTAACAGTTGCAATTTGCGTTGCACTGGTTGCTGGGTCGATGTCGCGTCAAAACAGAGCAAGATAGACGTCGAAGCGATGAACCGAATGATCGGTTCAGCCAAGAAGCAAGGGAACTCATTTTTTGGTTTGCTTGGCGGTGAACCGTTCATGCACAAAGAATTATTTGAGATTCTGGAAGCACACCCAGACGTTTATTTCCAAGTGTTTACCAACGGACATTTCATCACCGATGAAGTCGCGAAACGGCTGCGTCGTTGTGGAAATGTGACGCCCTTGATCAGTGTCGAAGGCACAGAGATCATCAGCGATCAGCGGCGAGGAAAATCAGGAGTGTTGTCAGCAACAATGGCTGGTCTTCAGAATTGCCTAAACAACAAAGTGATGACCGGCGTTTGCACTAGCCTTTGTCAAACCAACTTTGAAGAACTCCTTCGTGAAGAATGGATTGACCGGCTGATTGAAATGGGCGTCCTTTACACCTGGTACCATGTGTACCGCCCTATGGGACCTGACCCTGCTCCCGAGCTTGCATTGACCCCCGAACAGCAACGGACAGCAAGGCAATTTGTGGTCGACATGCGATGCAAAAAACCAATCATCGTCATCGATGCTTACTACGACGCGGACGGCAAGGCACTCTGTCCTGCTGCCACCGGGTTCACCCACCACATCAACCCCTGGGGCGACATCGAACCTTGCCCGATCATTCAGTTCGCCAAGGAATCAATTCATGATGAACGGCCGCTGGATCAGGTGTTCAATGAGTCGGAGTTCTTAACTGACTTCCGCAAAACTGCCGCGCAAAATACCCGTGGCTGCATCGTTCTCGAGCGGCCTGATTTAATTGAATCCCTCGCAGAAAAACACGGGGCAAAAGATTCGACAGCAAGGAAGACAGCCATCGCTGAATTGCGTGCAACCCAACCCCATCCGTCTCAGTATTCCCCAGATTTAGAACCGATTCCCGAAAGAAGCTGGGCCTATCGCCTTGCGAAAAAAATTGCCTATCATGACTACGGAGTCTATGATCAACACTTCGAGAAAGACAATTGGCAAGATCCGCGTGAGGCCAATCCGCCCCAGCCAGATTCTGAGCTGGTACAACTCAAATAAGAATCAAAACTAAATCGCAATTTTTCAAACGGCTAGAATTCTTGAATACATTTCTTATCGTACTTTTAGTAATTGCAATTGTTTCTTTAATTATAGGCGGCATTAGTCTTGCGATCCTCTACGAAAAGAAACGGACGCAAAAGCTAAAAGAAATTGCCGAAGACATGGGTCTGTCATTCGTCCCCGCCGGTGATCCCCATCTACTCACTCGTTTCTCAGATTTCAAACTTTTCAACATCGGCCGCTCCCGAAAAATGACGAACCTGATTCAAGGGGACAGCGGTGAAGTCAAACTCGCAATCTTTGAATACAGGTACACCACCGGAAGCGGAAAAAACTCGAAATCCTACCTGCAGTCGGTCGTTTCACTTCATTCGACTGACTTAGTTTGTCCAGATTTCACCATCCGCCCCGAAAACTTTCTCGACAGAATCGGCAGCGCCCTCGGATTTCAAGATATTGATTTCGACGATCACGCGGAGTTTTCAAGTAAATTCGTTTTGCAAGGGTCCAACGAACAACAACTCCGGCAGTATTTCAATCGCGAAACATTGGACTTCTTTGCAGAAAGACCGGACATCTGTGTGGAAGCTCAGTCCGGCACCCTATTTTACTATCGCGTGAATAAACGAATCAATCCCGACCAAATCAAAGACAGCCTCGGCGAGGCCTACGAAGTTTTTGGCATGATGATAGACCACGAGTAAGCACACCATGAGCGACGCTGCTCAAACCGTGGGCTCAAATATCAAGATCATTTAGTTGATCAACCAGATCGTCCAAGTCGTCTTTGCTTTGCTCAGACTTGCCCTCATGCCGTCGAGGCACTCCAACCGTCATCCCGACTGCGTCGCGACCGACAGCAATCAATTGCTCATCTCGTTCAAGGGCCGCGAGTTCTTCTGCCGATTTACCATCGGCGGGCGCCCCAAACAACTGAGATAAATCAATCTTCATGCTCGCCACACCGTCACTTGAACCAGCAATGGCAGGAGTCTTGTGCTGCGGAAACATAATCGCATTTTCTGGACAGACACGGCTACATGCCGGACATCCTTTGCGGCAATTATCAGGTTGCTCCACGAGAATGGTATCTACAGCGTCGACGCCGTAAACACCGAACAAGCAAAAATCGATGCACTCCATACAGTTCGTGCACCTGCTGTAATCAATCACAGGGTACCAACGCCGACCACCGGATTCTTCCACTCGATTTACGATCGATGGCTGATCAAGCCCGCCACCCGCTGGTGATGAAACAGATTCGCCGATCGAAGTTAACATCGGCTCTGCAGCAGGCTTCGAAATCCCGCCGTTGATAATGTCACCAAGTCCAACGATCTGAACCGCATTCTCCTGATGAATTCTCTTGACCTCCTCGATGAAATCCTCAGCACGATTGCTGATTTTCAAATCCAAACAGTAGATTTTTCGGTTTTTCAATGACCTCGAATCGATCACTCGATCCTTATCGTCCTCGTCACCTTCCTCTTCCGCATCGGCCTCATCTTCATCCTCGTTTTTCAATAACACTTCGCCAACGTGCCCAGTAATCGCATTTCGATCGAGAATCCAATGGGCGGCTCGCTCGAACAACCACGAAACAACAACTACGTTCCCGGCAATTTGCCGCAACGCCAACATCCCCGTACTTTCGGGTTTAATGTCATAGAGGTTCGGCACGATTGTGACATCGATTCCATTTTCAAACAACAATCCGGCAACAATATCCTCTTCCAACTTTCGTTTGGCTGGATTCTTACTCGGACTCTGGGAGACGACGACAGAAATTCGTTTGGCCATGAATTCAAATGATTAAATATTTCGATACGGGTGGATTGCCCAATCTCTAATTGGGCTGGTTTACGCCACTCCAATGTTATCAGAAATGGAATAAAAATGGACGTCTCAGTGCGGAAATGTCTCAGACCTCACAAGACAAAACGGCCAGCACCTCATGCTGGCCGCGTTATCTTAAGATCTTGAAAGACAAACCGCCAAGACCAGCGACATTAACGCAAATCGTTCTTGGTTACCAAACGCATCGGCTGAGTGGTGGTAACACTTGGTTTTCCCATCGTTTGCTTCTGAGTCAACTCTTCATCAGTCCACTCGAGTTTTAAACTAATCGACCCCACGCGGACGACGTCTCCCGGTTTGAGCACGGCTCGCTTTTTAATCCGCTGGTCATCGACGTAAGTTCCATTCATCGAATTAAAGTCGTGGACGGACAATGCGCCGCTTGCATTAAGAAAAAACTGGCAATGCCGCCGACTGATGGAGTCATCACCAATGGAAACATCGGCATCGGGCGATCTTCCGACGGTCGCTGGCAAATGAAGAATCCACTCTCGCTCTACCGCCGCTGTCGCGGAATTGTAAACCTGCAGTTTGTAACGCATACCAGCCTCGCTTTGGCCTTGGAACTGCTGTCATCATACCCCTCTGACAATCGAAAATCCAATTTTTCTCACAGCGAGGTTTCCCTACCATGGCCTTGCCTGCCAGGGATTAGAGAAAAACGCACTATTCGTTGACCTGACCTTTAATAGTGCGCTGAGTTTTCGCCCAAACAGAATCTAATAAATCGACATATTGATCGACATTTAGAAAAATGGCGTCCGTTTTTTGCATCTCAAACAGCCAACCTTCACCATATTTGTCGACATTAATGGAAGACGGATCCTCCATCAGGGCAGCGTTAAACCTTACTAGTTCGCCGTCACAGGGAGCAAAGAGGGCACTCTCCGCCTTTTTACTTTCGATGCTTCCGATTTCCTGACCCTCCAAAATTTTGGAGGGCGCGTCGAGAAGCCAATCTAAAAAATAGACATCCTGCAGCAGACGGACGGCGTACGCCGCAAATCCAAATCGAATCAGCGTTGGATCCTCGGGCGAAACAATTGTCCACATGTGATTTTTTACGTATTGGAAATCGATGGGAAATTCTGCCTCGAATTCTCCCATCATAAATTTCTGATTGGCATCTCTGCCGAAAGATTCAATCATGTGTAGCGAATTCCCTGATGCTCTTCTTCAAAGAAAACTGGAAGCAATGCATCCGCATTCAAGAACCCTTTTCTCGTCAACTCGATGCGACCGCCTTCGACGGTTAACATTCCGTTTTCCGAGTGCTGTCGGAACTGGCTATTCCATTGCTGCGTGATATCAACGCCAAACTTGTCCTGGAAATAGCCGACATCCAGATAGCCTCTTTTCAAAAGCAAGATCATCTCACGAACCAAAAGCTGATGCTGAGTCGGTTTAAAACCCCTCCCCAAAGGCAACTTTCCGTGTTCCGTCAGATCCGATTGATACTCTTTCATATCAGCTTTGTTTTGGTAGTGCACTCCCGAAACATGGCCAAAACTTGCGATCCCCGTGGCGATTAAGTCTGACCCCTGCCACAGATTATCTCGGTAGCTAAAGTTCACTTTACTATTGTCCTTCACCACCGTGTAAGCACTGCTGATTTTGTAGCCTGCTTGCAGGAATTCATCGTAGGCATAATTTAGCCAGGCACGCTTCGTTTCCCAATCAGCAACCGGTGTCTCAATTTTTTCTCCCAAAATATCTTTCGAATAGACCGTGTTAAAAGGGAGTTCCATCTGGTAAATCGTGATCGATTCAGGAGACAATTTAATCGCTTCCGAAATGTTATATTTCCAGTTATCCCACGTTTCGCCAACCATCCCGGAAATCAGATCGATATTCACATTGTCAAAATCTGCCGCAGCAATCCAATCCCATGCACGGTAGACCTCTTTCGAAAGATGAGCTCGTCCATTCTCTTCAAGCACCGCATCCGAAAAGTTCTCGATACCCAGACTGAGACGCGTGACACCAAGTTCTTTAAGCGTCTTGATTTTATTTTCCTGCAACGTCCCCGGTTCGCACTCGAACGTGACCTCTTCAGCCAGATCCCAGTTGATGTTTTTCCGCAGTCGATCCACCAGTGAAACTAACTGACGCGAACTGAGAAATGAGGGTGTGCCACCCCCAAAATAGACAAATCGAAACGGACGCCCCCCCAGCACAGGCAATTGGCTCACCAGTTCAATTTCCCGGCAAAGTGCGGAAACGTACTTCTCAATTTCTTTTGCGTTTTGGTCGGTAAAAACTTTGAAATAACAAAACTTGCAGCGCTTGCGGCAAAACGGAATGTGGATGTACAACCCTAACGGTGTTTCCGCTATTGGCGGAGAATGGAGTGCGCTAGAAACCTCGTCAAGCTGGTCATTCTTCCATTGAGAGAAGGGGGGATAGTTAGAAATAAAGTAACTACCGACTTCTGTTTTTGTTGATTCAGATGACATATGTGAAGAGGGGTTAAACGAACTAAAAAATTAAACGACCGAATCGATCATTTACTACCTAGACAATAGACAACACCGCGATCAGTCGCAATAACGAGCCTACCAAAAGCGGCGGCTGGGGAACTCAGAAAACCGCCATTGAACTGTTTTTCCCAAGTAACCTCACCCTTTTCAAGCTCTATTTCGTAGAACCGACCATCGGTCGACCCGACAAAAACGCGGCTTCCTACGATTACCGGACTCGACTCTACTTTAGCTTTCAAAGTGACCGACCAATTACGCTTTCCCGTTTTTCTGTCGAGGGAATAGACCGCCCGATTACGCGCTCCGAAGACGACTTGTTTCGAAGTCACTGCCGCGCTGCCGCGAACCGAAGCCTGACCTTGCTCACTGACAAACGACCAATCGATTTTTGGGTTCCTCCAATTAACAGCGACAAATTCGGCCTGCTCGGTTCCGAAAAAAACTTGATCACCAAAAGTCGCAGGCGTCGACTGAGTAGGTGAAAAAATATCAGCACTACCGACTTCTTTCCCCTGGTCGAGATCAATCACATGCAAAAACCCATCACAGCCCGCAACAAAGGCTCGGTTTTGAGCCACCGTCGCTGAGCATTGAATTTGGTCGGGGGTCTCCAATTCCCAAATCGCCTTCCCATCTGAAACGTTTAGAAGGTAGAGTTTTCCGTCTTGAGATCCAAACAACACGTGGCCTTTAAAAAAGTTGGCACTCGAATTGATCTCACCTCCCGTTTCAATTTTCCAAACTAGTTTACCGTCCGTGTCGACGCAGTGAAAAAAACCATCTATGTCGCCTACGAATATTTTCCCGTCTTGATAGGCAGGTGAAGCAGCAATCCCAATTCCGAGTTTGATCTCCCAATTTTTTTCGCCGGTTGCAAAGTCAATCGAAAACAATTTGCCGTCCATATCGGCGGCGTAAACTGTTTTCTTCCCATTAGGCAGTTCGACGATTAGCGGCGTTCCCTCAAACCCCCCTTGAGGAACCTTGAATTCCCAGACGACGTCAAGCTTGGCGGGGAGGGTGGTCGTAGCGACGCCACTCGATTGAGCATTACCTCGAAAAACAGGCCAGCCTGCACTTACTTTTTTCTTTGGATCATCGTCAGCACGAACTTGAACTCCGGGAGAGATGTGCCCCAGACTGAACACAACACAGCAAAATATTAATACGAATCGCAACCGAAACTCTGAAGCCAAACTATTCTCCAGAGCACCCATGATGTTTCCACACTGTTTGTTCATTCTGATACTCACACCAAAAGAAAATCGAGTCGCCATCGCATGCCTCCCGCCATCTAAAAATGTCGAGAAAAGACTGCTTCCCCAATGAGGCTAACCAACATCATATGAAAAAAACCGGAAGACTCAAAACACACCATTCTAAAACGCGTTTTGGTAAATCCCCAGTAGCGACTCCTGATTGACATCTCGCGGGTTGAAGGTTCCTGTCCATTGAACCGCCGCTGCTGCGGCAAGTTCCGGCATTTGATCGGCCTCAACACCACATTGGTCGAGTTTTACGCTTAGCCCCGCGGCTTCGATCAAGCCGGTCAAGAACTCGGCAAGCCCCTCAGCTCCAGAAGACGGGGAGGGCAGGCCGGGCAAGGATTCAGTCGTTTCTAATAATTCTTGGTACCAAGCGTTGAACTGAATCCCGTTGTACCGGACGACGTGCGGCAGCATCAATCCAACCGCTTGACCGTGGGCAGTTCCGTAAGATGCCGTCAATGGATTCGCCAAAGCATGGCTTGCGCCTAACATTGAATTCTCAATCGCTACGCCAGCGTAGGCAGCTCCCAATTGCATCGCGGATCTTGCCTCAAGGTTACCGGGATCCTTCAGGACCGTTTTAAAATTTCCGGCAAGCAATCTCCACGCTTCCCGCGAGTACAGGTTCGAAACTGGGTTACGACGCTTTGTCACAAAGGTCTCTACGGCATGGGAAACAGCGTCTATCCCAGTCAGTGCCGTCACCAACTCGGGCTGTGTGAGCGTTAGCTCTGGATCAAGAATTGCAATCTGACAGCTCGCCTTTTTGTCACCACAAGCCATTTTCACGTGCGTCTTCGCATCTGAAATCAATGCGAATGACTGCATTTCGCTTCCCGTGCCCGACGTGGTCGGCACTGCGATCATAGGCAACATCGGTTGGCTTGCTTTCCCAACACCATGGTAATCGTGCATCGTTCCACCGTTGGTGTAAACGAAATTGATTCCCTTTGCACAATCCATCGAACTACCACCCCCGAGACCAATCAGCAGTTCCGGTTCGCAGCCTTTGGCAAACTCAAGCCCTCGGTCAATATCCTCGGTCGTAGGGTTCTCGTGCGCTCCGTCAAAACAATGTGGAGTGATGCCCGAAGCAGTCAACGACTGAATAGCCCGCTCTACATGCCCCGCGGCAATGATTCCGGGGTCAGTTACAATCAGCACCCGTTTCACGTTGAAACCAGCGGCTAATTCACCTACCCGATCAAGCGCTCCTTGTCCGCAAATAACGCGGGTGCGAAGGTTGAAATCAAATTCCTGCATGCTATTTCGAACTGGTTAGTGAAACGGACGTGGACTGCCAGGGTCGGTAACAGATTCAGATAAAAACGGAATCTTAACCAGCCACTAACGCCGCAACTTTTTCTTCGGGCATCTGGTAAGCTCTGGAACGGAATAAGAAATCAATCAGGTTCCCTTCATGCGGCTGCAACCAATTCAAACGATTCGTAGGAATCGGGCCAATGTTCAGACGGTCGATGTTTGTCGCATCGGTTAACTGATCAATCCAGTCCATGTCCTCGGTAATAGCGGTTCCAACCAGCGTCGACCCGGCAGCCTTAATCATTTGATTCTGTGGACATTTCACAACGCTAACAAACGGGAACATGAATTCCTTGCTGGCGATTTCACATTGAGGACTATTCGCATGAGCAACAATTGGTCGAATGTACGAACAACGTTCCTGTTCAACCAAGCGATCTCCGTAAGGCTCGGTCGCATCCCTCACCCCGTCAGCCTCCAAATCCTGTTGCACCATCGCAAGAATGGCCTTGCCAACTCCGTCTGTCGTGAACGCCGCGAGACCCGAATCAGGATGCTCTGGCGGCAGGGGCTCAATTGGACCTAATCGCTGCGCAATTGCATCGGCAATTTCTTCCGTATGACGAGACGCAAAAATCCCAGAACAGTTGATGCAACTCCGGCCGCCGTTCACGTAAACCGACTCTACCATCACGTCGAGATACTTTTCCCAGTCATCCACGCAGTCGTCACCTAGAAATATTTTTGAGAATCCCGGACCATGAACCTGAACCTTTGGATTTCCAGCGTATTGGTCGATCGTCTTTTGGGATCCAAAAATCATACTTCTGGAGCAGGACGTTAACAGTGCTCCACCAACGTCGTGTCCGCCGGGGTAAAGTGATATGACTTCCTTCGGTATACCGGCTTTCTCGAACGCTGAAGCGACTCGGTAAGCCGTCCAAGGTTCCGACGATCCTGGCTTCAGAACCAGCCCCATCTGAAGGGGCACGACGGGGAGCCACAATGTGTGAACACCCGGTGAGTTTGAAGGCAAAACAGCTCCCAGAACAGGGGTCTGCGCCTGCAAACTAACCACCACTCCTCGTGACTCCATCCCGTATCCACGACTAAGAATATTAAGATCCAGACCGCGAGTCAGGCACTGCAGAATCTCCGTCATGTTCCGCATCACGAAACAGTTCTTTTGCATGTTCGAACGGCACATGTGCTCTGGCAACCCAGTCGACGCAGACTGGTGAATTACAAACTCATCCGCTGTCTGAGTTCCCGAACCAAGCGGCAGTGTTTCGTTCTCAAACAGATCGGCAGCCTGCGCCACTTTGGCAATTAGATCTTCGATCGAAAATTGTTTCAGAATTTTGCGAGCTTCACCGGCCTTACGCATGTCGCGACTAACCAGACCACCGTTGGCCGAACTGACTCTCGCGATCGCTTCACCAGTATTAAAATGAACAACTTCGGTTGTTTCGAGGGACTCATAAGGTTTGCCCCAACGAATGGCGGGTATCTCAAGCACTTGTTAAAACTCCAATTGATTTACGAATCTAGCAATGGCGACAAAGCTCAGAAGCAGAGATGCTCGATCTCCAGCAATCTAACCTGTCGCAAGAATAGTCTAACGCGAGCTAACCCACGTTGAATTAGTTAATAAACACCGACCGTTGTCGCTGCAGCGATTTCATGAAACGGCCTTACACCGCTGACACCGTCCCAGGGGAAGGTCTCGAACGGCATCTCCCGCTCCCCTTCGTCCCGCTCTAAAAACCCTGGAACGAAGAACTCAGCGGTCAACGTTGTCAACTTCACACGTCCAGTTTCACCGAACCCAACAACTGAGTTGTGATCGTCAAAACTTACGACCTCGGTAACCGCCCGCGGTTGGGGGGCGTAGTAAGAAATTTTGTACTTCTCTTCCGCCGTCACTGGCTTGCTACACGCTAAACCCATCAACGTATTTCCATAGGTCGGTGTCATGTAGATTCCACTCTCCTCGGGCGGACCGCCGAACAATTCCTCCACACAATACCGTGTCCACTGTGGTGTGAACTCCGTTCCACCAGAGAAGATCCCAGTGATCCCGGTTTCGGCAAGCGTCGTTCCTCGCTCCTCAAGACCGAGGCAAAGTGACTCGATCAGTTTTGGCGTTCCGAACATGCACTTGATGTTGTGGTTCGCCGTCAAAATAGTCACGGCTTGATCAATACAATGTTTCTTGTATTCCTCTAAATGTTCCATCCACCCTTTTTTGATCAACTTGACAACCCAACGAGGATCGAGATCGATGCAAAAGCTAATGCCGCCCCGAACCTGAGCCAAATGTTCTACCGCCAACCGGAGCCGGCGCGGGCCCGACGGGCCCAACATCAACCAGTTCCCGCCTTTGGGGAAATACTGATCAGGCAACGTTTCGCTAAACACTTCGTAATCAATTCGGAAGTCGTCAACGACTACGCGGCTTTTGGGGACACCGGTCGTGCCACCGGTCTCAAACACGTAAGTCGGTCGATCTGCATGGTCTTTCATCCGCCATCGTTCAACCGGACCTCCCCGCAGCCATTCGTCTTCAAAAAGTGGGAACTTCTTAAGGTCGTCGTAGACCTTGACCTCGGTTAGCGGATCGAAGTTCAACTCTGATTTTTTAGAAAGCCAAAATGGACACCCAGTCGAATCGTGAAAGTGACGTTGGACGGTGTTGTAGGTGTGCTCGTCAAGCCGATCTTTGGCTTGTTTTACAGCTGTTTCAAGATCAATTTGGGTCGTTGACATGGTACTCGCGCAATCAGGTTAGTGCCAAAAAAGTGGATTTTGTGGAATTACTATAACCGACGATCGACAAACGTCGTAACGCTCATTCGACCATCGAAAATCGTTAAAACGCGCAGTCTCACCATCAGATACGCCGACCCAGTAAATTATCGGCGTAAAAACGGCTTTTGGAAACTATTCGCCACCCCCAAGGGATCGGCTGAAACAGAGCAGATCTTCACGATCCTGAGCGAATCCAAATTACAACATCGCCCAGATTTGGATTTTCCGGCAAGATAAACGGGGAATTCTACCTATCCGCCCACGCACCTTCTCGCTAAATGAACGTCGATGTTCATCCGGCTTGCTTAATTATTGGACGCTTCAGCCCCGCCGTCCAGTTTGAGCTGGCTGTGAAGGTAATTGGCTCGTTCGACATTTCGCTCGTCTGTGTCCAGCTCCGAATGGCGAAGTTTTTGCAAATGAGCCGGTTGGGTTCGAATAAACAATTGGTTGACTTCGGGTATTTCCAAATCGCCAATCAGTCCAAGATTAATTCCCATGCGAACGCGGGATAGCAAAAACATAGTTTCCTCAGAGCTGATCTGCTGGGCATTTTGAAGCGTGCCGTACGCGCGACTCACTTGCTCAAACAAATCATTCTGTTTTTCATTAATCAAGAAATCTCTCGCCTTGCGTTCGTAATCAATCACAACAGGTATGACATCGCCCACCTGATCAATCAAATCATTTTCAGATTTTCCGAGAGTAATCTGATTACTTACCTGGTAGAAATCTCCCATCGCCTGCGTACCTTCGCCGTACAAACCACGTACGACAAGATTAATTTTTTGAAGACTCCGAAAGACCTTTTCAATTTGCTGCGTGATCACCAAAGCTGGGAGATGTACCAGCACACTCACCCTCATCCCCGTTCCGACGTTGGTCGGACAGGCTGTCAGATAACCCAATTTTGGATGGAAGGCGTACGTCAACTGACTTTCAATTCGGTCGTCCAAGTCGTTTATCTGATCCCAGGCTCCAACCAAATCTAAGCCACTTTTCATGACCTGAATCCGCAGGTGGTCTTCTTCATTGACCATCAGACTCAATCGCTCTTGCTGATCGATTGCCACCGCACGAGCGCCGTCAGAGTTTGCGTGCTCCCGGCTAATTAGCTGACGTTCCACTAAAAATTGCCGGTCCAAAGTTTGCAGATCAGCGACGTCAATAAAAGTTAAGTCTTTCAACTCGGCTTTATTCGTTAATCGTTCTCGAACCGTCGATTCGATATTCGCGCGATCAATGTCAGTACACCGTCGTATGAAAGGGTAATCGGCGAGGTTACGAGCCAAGCGGATCCGACTACTCATGACAATGTCTGATTCAGGACCGCAGCCCTTCAACCATTCTCCGCACCGATTCGCCATGTCATCAAGAATCATTGCGAACCTCCCTCTTCCAGCGGTTCATCACGAGTCATCTCCGAATCAGTTGAATCTCGTCGCCACCCCCCTTTTTCCAGAGCTGCAATCCGATCTCTTAACTCGGAAGCTTCACGGTAATCCTCGCGAGCGATCGCAACGACGAGCTGATCGCGTAATTGAACCAATGCGAACAGACGATTCACACGATCGGCATCCGCTTGTTCCAGCAACCCCATTCCAACGCCCATGCGTATTTTGGAAAGACACTGCATAATGTGCTCGTGGCTCTCACTGTCCTCATCCTCAAGATCGAGGCGACAGAGTTTTTCCAGCGAATCAGCAACGTCTCTCCGCAAACCTTCTCGATTTTGCTCAACCAAAAAACGCCGGGCTTCCTGTTCGTACTTGATCAATCTGGGCACGATCGCCGTCACCTGCTCAATTAGTGAATCTTCATCCATTCCGAGTGTCGCCTGATTGCTCACCCGAAAAAAATCACCAACTGCCGAATCGCCAAATTCACCTCGTGCGACCACATTGAGCCGCTGCAGGCTCCGCATTACCTTTTCGACCTGACCAGTCATGACCAACGCGGGCAGATGCATCAACACGCTCACTCGCATTCCCGTCCCGACGTTCGCGGGACAAGCTGTCAGATACCCTAGCTGCTGACTGAATGCATACGTCAACTGACTTTCAACCCGATCGTCGATTGCACTTATTTGCCGCCATGCTGCCTGAAGATTCAGATCACTTCGGTTCACCGTAATTCGCAGATGATCTTCTTCGTTGATTGAATAACTTGCCAATTCCTCCCAAGGTAGCTCGCGGGAGACCGCAGGCACGTCGGACTCCGAGGAGACAATATCGCCTACTTCACTTGCCCCCGACACTCGCTCAGTCGTTTCCTGCAACGGAGAACTAACAAGCTGCAGATCCATCAAAAACTGCCGCTCAAGCGCATTGAGCTCAAAGGAATCCAATAACGTCAGATCACTTAAAACCTGGTCGTTCGCAATGCCCTTCAGAACGACGGACTCAATCTCCAATCGCTGATCATCAGAGCAAGTGCTAATGAATGGGAAATCCGCAATATTTCTTGCAAGTCGGATTCGACTACTGATGACAATATCATTTGGTTCTATTGGAACGTCATTCACTGGCAGACCCTTCGCCTTCGATCTGACGAATCTGATCGCGAATCTGAGACGCTTTCTCGTAATCCTCTTGCTCCACCACTTCCTTCATCTGGCGACGCAAACGGATTAACTCGGTTTGAGATTCCGTATCCGTAATGCCTCGCTTGGGCTGTTTCCCAACATGCTGGTTGTCACCATGCACATTAATCAACAGTGGCTCGAGATCCTCTCCGAAAAAGACATAGTCGTGCGGACATCCTAGACGCCCTCCCTGACGAAATTCATAAAATGAAATTCCGCAGATTGGACATTCTTTTGCATCTAGCTCCCGCAAATCATCCGCTGTCTGCTCAAGCGGTTTCAGCTGTTTCGACATTACGTCGGAGATAACTGGAGCATCGTCGGACGAATCACCAGTCTCAAGGTAGCCCTTGGCGCAATCGGGACAAAGGTGCAACGCAAGCAAGTCATCACCGGTTAGATCCGTGATGTGAAACGTTGCCTGCTTTTGGCATTTTTGGCATTTCATATTTTTATTTGATCGGCCGCAATCCTCAGCCGACATTTCTAGTTTGGGTCTGCTTTATCGATCCATCGGTAAAAGCTGTCTCCAAATTTTATCCCTCCAACGAATAAGGTACAAGGTTTATTGGAAACGCTGGCATTCTCAATATTATTTTTCGAACTCCGAAATTTTAATAAAACGTTCTTCTGTTCAATATAACGCGGACATTGCCGGTGTTTGCTGCCACCGTTAAGCTATTTAGGTCGAACAATCCCTCTGAGTTCAGCGTTTCTCATTATTTTGCAGTTTCGAGACACAGACTGGATTTCGCAGATCTCTCGCGTCAGCAGGCCAACTCAACCTCACCAAGCCCGATCCTCAAGCAAGTTAAAAGCACCCGTCACAATGGCATTTTTTCCCGACCAAAAAACATTTACAGAGATGGCGGGCGATTACGACGCGATTCCCATTTCACGTCGCCTGCTCTCGGATTCACTCACGCCGGTATCTGCCTTTCGAAGAATTGACAATGGCAGCACTGCCTGCCTTTTTGAGTCCGTGATCGGTGGCGAAAACGTCGGACGTTACAGTTTCCTCGCCATCGACCCGCAAGTTCAGGTTGCTTCGTTTGGCAAGCGAGTCACTCTTACCGAAGCCGGAAGCTCAAATTCCTACGAATGCGAAAATCCACTCGAAGAAATTCGCCGACGAATCAACTTATACAAAGTCGCCCAATTCCCCGACATGCCGCCCTTTACTGGCGGGGCTGTCGGCTATGCCGGATACGATGTCGTCCGCTACGTCGAAGACCTCCCCAATGCGCCGGCAGATGATCGCGACCTTCCCGACATGTCATTTGCGTTTTACGATCGCATGCTGGTATTTGACCATATCACCAAGACCATCACGGTCGTCGCTTTGGCTTGGACAAAAAAGCATGAAAATCTCGATGCAGCATTTGAGGATGCCAACCGCCGCATTGACGAGATGCTCGACTGTCTGAACCGCCCTGAAACAGATCTCCTATGTCTCGATGCCGATCTGCCCACAGGAGAACCACCTGAATTTTCTTCAAATTTCACACAAGAACAATTTGAACAGGCTGTTCTTGATTGCATCGAATATATTCGCGCTGGTGATATTTTCCAGGTCGTTCTCAGCCAAAGGCTTCAAATAGAAATCAATTGTGATCCCTTTGAAATTTACCGCAGCCTGCGGGTGATGAACCCCAGTCCATTTATGTTTTTCCTTCGCACCGACGAAACCACACTCGTCGGCAGTTCCCCCGAAATCATGTGCCGCGTTGTGGACAATGAAATGACGGTCCGCCCATTGGCAGGTACGCGCAAACGAGGAAGCACCCCTCAGGAAGATCTGGAACTGGAACAAGAACTACTGGCCGATGAAAAAGAACTGGCTGAACACGTGATGCTGGTGGATTTGGGACGCAATGACGTTGGCCGAGTCGCGCAGTATGGGTCAATTGAAATCCCTGATCGAATGGTCGTGGAACGCTACAGCCACGTCATGCATATCTCGTCGACCGTGACTGGACAACTGCAAGAATCTGCTGACGCGTTCGATGCGTTAATGGCGAGCCTGCCCGCCGGAACCGTCTCCGGCGCACCCAAAGTGCGGGCGATGGAAATCATTGACCAATTCGAACCCCATCGACGTGGGCCTTACGCCGGAGCGGTTGGCTACATTGACTACTCAGACAATATGGATACCTGCATTGCTCTGAGGACAATGGTCATTAAAGACAACGTCGCTTACGTTCAAGCCGGTGCTGGAATCGTTGCCGATTCCAACCCAACGAGCGAATACGAAGAGACATTAAACAAAGCCCGCGGGCTGCTCCGGGCAATCCAAATGACACACGAAAGAGTTCAGGCCTCTTCGTAAATCTCGCAATTCACACCGATTCAAGGAACCAAGGGATGCAAACATTTTTTGATCGTTGCTGGCATTCAAGCGATGAAACATTTGACGTAACCAATCCATTCGACCAGCAAATCATTGACACCGTCCCCTCCTGCACCGTGGAGGACATTGATCGCGCCGTCACTGGATTGACCGGTGGTGCAAAAACGATGCGGGCAACACCGGCATGGCGGCGGGCCGAAATCCTCGACAAAGCTGCAGTTTTATTGAAAGAGAACCGCAGTCGTCTGGCCGAGCAACTATCGCGCGAGGAAGGAAAACCGCTGCGAGAATCCCTCGCTGAAGTCGACCGCTCCGCAACCACACTTCAACTTTCCGCCGACTTGGCAAAACAAATCCACGGCGAGGTGATACCCCTCGATGCCACGCGGGGTGGAGAGAATAAACTTGGATTTACGATTCGAATTCCTTGCGGCATTGTCGCCGCAATCACTCCATTTAATTTCCCGCTTAACCTGGTCTGCCACAAAGTCGGTCCCGCCATCGCTGCGGGAAATGCGGTACTGATCAAACCCGCGAGCGAAACTCCGCTGTCAGCACTTAGCCTGACCGAGATCCTTTTGGAAGCAGGGCTCCCCGAAGATTCGATCGCCTGCCTAACGGGAAGCGGCTCGAAACTGGGAGAAGCGATTTGTCGAGATCAACGGATTCGAAAAATAAGTTTTACCGGTAGCCCCGAAGTCGGAAAAAAAATCTGCGCGTCAGCAGGACTGAAACGAATCACGATGGAACTTGGCTCCAACAGCCCGATCATCATTCTCCCTGACGCTGACATGAATAAAGCGATCAACTCCGTGGCCACCAACGGATTTGCGAACGCCGGACAAGTTTGTATTTCAACGCAACGATTAATCACGCTTCCCGAGACTCACGAAGAGATTGTCTTTCGCGTCGCCGAAGACATTAAAAAAATCACCGTTGGCGACCCACTTGCCAAAGGAACACGCATGGGACCCATGGTGCGAATCGAGGACGCAAAACGCGTTGAACAATGGATTGGCGAAGCTAAATCATCGGGCGCCAAGATCGTCTGTGGAGGCGAACGAGATTCAGCAATTCACACCCCCACGCTCATTGATCACGCCACCGCTGAGATGAAAGTCGTCCAAGAAGAACTATTCGGGCCTGCGGTTTCTGTGATTGAAGCCGCCGATATTGACGAAGCAATTCGCATGGCCAATGATTCTCGTTTCGGATTAAGCGCAGGAGTGTTCACCGAAAATATCAACCTTGCCATGCGTTTTGCCAACGAAATTGAATCAGGCAACATCCATATCAACTGGGGTTCGCAGTGGCGAGCTGACGGGATGCCCTACGGTGGCCTCAAAGAAAGTGGCCTCGGTAAAGAAGGCCCCCGATACGCGATCGAAGAAATGACAGAATCCAAAATGATTGTCATCCATTGATCGGCATCGATCGCATATCGACGGCATGCACCCACGGCGGTTAGACTAGTGAATCACCAAACATCCAAGGACTGAACTTTCAGTGAAAATACTACTAAATCAAGATGAACTGGACGCCGGCGTCGAACGACTCGCTCGTGAAATCAATGAGACTTACGGAAACCGCCCCCTTACCATTGTTGGGGTTTTGACCGGCAGCTTTATTCTCATGGCCGATTTAATTCGAAAACTGGAAATGCCCTTACGCGTCGGTGTCGTCCAAACCAGCAGCTACGAAGGAACGGAGCGAGGTGCCCTAAGCATCAACTCGGAAATGATGCTCGACATTGCTGGACGGGACGTTGTCTTAATCGACGATATCTTTGACACTGGCAACACCCTCCAGGAAGTAACCCAGTTGATGAAAAGTCTCGGCCCCAACAGTTTGAAATCAGCTGTTTTGCTTTTAAAAACTGGACGACAAGAAGTCGACTGGGTGCCAGAATTTGTAGCCTTTGATATTCCTGACGAATTCGTGGTCGGATACGGACTTGACTTCAATGATGAATATCGAAACCTACCTTACTTGGCCTGCCTCGAGCCCGCCGATCTTCCCAACACCGAGAGCTAAATATTTGGGTGTTTCGCTGGGAAGCAAGCAACAGGATTTTCTGCAATGAATAGAACACTTGGCGATCAAAAGGAAACGTCGCCAGTGTTGCCAGAGGATTTCTTCCCGCTGAAGATTGCGATTGTCAGCCGCCGCTTTTGGCCTTATTCAGGAACCACGGAATTCGCGGTTGCGGACCTCGCCTCTCAAATCAAGCGACGAGGGCACTCGGTTGAGATTTTGACAGTACGCTGGGAGAAAAACTGGCCGCTGTATTTTGATTACGATGAAATTCCAATTCGCCGAATCAATCGATCTCAATCGCATCCGTGGCGATCGTTTCGTTACTTGCGATCTCTGACTCGGGAATTGAACCAACTGGACCTAGACGGCATTATTGTTTTTGGACTCGACGAAGAAGCATGGGCGGTGAGCCGCGCATTTTCAGGGAAAATCCCGTTCGTTATCCGCATCGACAATCACTTCCCCGGCGCAAAAAAAGGAGGCCCAGAACTCACCCCTCGGCAACTCTTTGCAGTCAATTCAGCCCAGTCCCTTCTGACCGATTCTTACGAAACTCAAAAGAATATCTCGGAACAACCAGGCGTAAGTAATTCGCAGATTAAACTGGCCCCCGAGGGAATTTTACTCGACAAAATAAAACAACGTCAGCAATCACTTCAAAGTGATGCCCGAGTCGCCATCTCAGACGCTCACCCCGTCCTCTTGATTGGCTCCAATCAACCACTAGTCGTTTGCGGAGCACCTCACGAAGGGGATCCTGGCATGCTCTGCCTTCTCGATGCATGGCCCAAAGTGATCGCTCAATTCCCAAAAGCAAAGCTCTGGATTCTCGGCGATGGGGCAAAGGGAAGAGATATTTGGACAAACATTCTTGAAAAACATCTGGTCCAATCCGTTGTGATGCCCGGCAGTTTTGATGATACACACGAAATATTTCAAGCCGCTGATCTTTACGTTCACCCCTTAAAATCCGATGAAAGCTGCGGGTTCCTGGCCAGAGCGATGGCTGCCGGAGTGGGGGCCGTGGTAACCTCAACCGAATTCACGCAAACGGTGATTGAAAACAATGTCAGCGGATTGATGGTTCATGCCGACGATCCGCGAGCCCTCGGGGACGCAATCTGTCTTGCACTAGGCAACCCTGACCTAAGAGAGCGCCTAGGAGAAGAAGGTCGAATGTCAGCAATCAAACAATTTGATATTCAAAACTCCGTCGACGACTTCCTTCAACCATTCAAAAAACAAGCGACACTCCGAGCACTAGATTCTAATTCAACTAATGAGGGCAACCAGTGAATTATCGGATCTTGTTTACAATCGAGAGCCTGTTTGAGCTAGGGCCTGTCGAAGAATTGAAGATTCTGACGGAAGCTCTCTCGACGCGTGGATGCGATGTTCAGATTGCCGTCCTCGGCGAACACCGAAGCGAAGCAAATCAATGGATTGAGTCCGGGATCAAAATACATGTACTTAACAAGGATGACCGAACTCCACTTCACTCATTTCGCGACTGCTTTTCGATCGTGCCTGAACTAAGAAAACTGATCCACTCCCTTTCACCTGATTTAGTACACGCCTGGTGCGGGCAAGCCGAATTGCTAACCCTGATTGCGACAAGGAATTTACCCCTGACGCAACCGCTACCCTTTAAACATCTAATCAGTACACGGCTTGCCAGCCCCCGCGAACTGGGGTTCAGACAGCAGATTTTCGAAAACTATCTTGGAGACAATCAGAACTTTACCACCGTGGTTCCCCATGCCTCAATCAAAACAAAATTAATCGAACGCGGAAAACTAGAGTCGCAGATCGAAATCATTCCCAACTCAGCCACGTCTCAACCGGTCGCCAAAAAAACATCGGTGCGGGAAACCCTGAGAAAACAACTGGGACTTCCACCGAATTCGTATCTTGCAGGAACGGTCGCTCCGTTGGTGCATCGCAGTCGATTAAAAGACCTGATCTGGGCCACTGACCTCTTAACCTGCATTCGTCACGACTTCCATTTTTTGATTGTCGGAAATGGGCCTCAATTGAGTCGCCTACAACGATTTGCAAGCCTGACCGAAGCTGCCAGCCATATCCATTTCATTCGACACCCAGAACCATCACTAATTCAAGGACTCGATTTCTACTGGCACCCTCATTTCCAAGAACCAATCTCAGCAAATTTATTGGCGGCAATGGCTGCAGAAATCCCTGCCATCGCTGTCTATGGGGAAGGAACCGACGAGATCATTCGCCACCAGGAAACCGGATTCGCCGTTAACTTTGGTGCTCGTGATGAGTTTGCGCGTTGGACTAAGTTCCTAATTGAAAAACCGAACGAGTCAAAAATCATGGCGAGACAGGGACGTGAATTGGTAGAACGGATGTTTCCCAGCAAATCGATGGTGGACAACTACATCGCCTTTTACAAAAGAAAAATCACATCCATTTAGCTCAGGGTCTGTCAGGAGAACGGGGAGCTTATCACAGCAATCCGTCGTTGTTGTTGTCGGACTCTTTCCATCAAGCCTCCTTGAACATGCCTAACCAGCCTTCGCCGGTTCGCTTTGCCGCTCCGCTGTTTTGCCAAGGTATCTCAAAAGCAAACCCGTCAGAATTAATCCGCCCCCCACAATCGTCGTCAAAGCTGGAGGGGTGTATTCAGGCGACTGATGCCACGCAACAAATACCCAAACCGGAACCAGTAATGGCTCCAGCAGCGTCAATCCGGATGCCTCGTGGCTAGAAACGGCACTCACACCTCTGGCAAAGAGCAGATAAGGGATTCCGATTTGCAACATCCCAAATCCAGCCAAGTAAATCCATTGATTTCCGGTCGGATAGATATTTGTCTGAATTAACACAGGTGCCAAAACCACCGCGGTGACCGCATGATTCAGGAAAACTAACCACGCCGCATCGTAATCTTTTAACCACCGCAGCATGACGACGACACCTGCAAAAAACACGCCTGAGGCCAATCCGTAACGAACACCAATTAACGAGGCACCAAATAGTTCCGCGCGTAAAATAATCAAAACGCCAACCGACGCAAAAACCAACAAGACCCAATCTCGACGCACCGGACGTTCGCCAAACCAAAACCAACTTATTAAAAATACCCATGCTGGTGCGGTGTACTGAAGCCAAATGGCCAGGGTCGACTCGCAATAAACCATTCCTGTCAGATAGGTCCAATTCATCAAAGCAAAAGTGGATACCATGGGTATCAATTTCCACGTCCACTGGACTTTGCGAACCATCACAACGAGGATCAATGCCGCAAAAAACGCACGCCAAAACGCGAGTAACAACCCTCTCGATTCTGCCGGCCACTGGTCAAAAATGGGCGCCTTTGCAAAAAAGCCACTCGTGCTCCACATCAACGCTGCAGCAATGATTAGCAGTCTGCCTCGCCATAACGGTGATAAGTACGTCGAATCCGTGGCGCTATCTGCGAAAAGCATAATAGAAGAGGACCTACGAAAAAGCAGAATGACGTATGGAAATGATTCACGGATAAACTGGGCCGCCGTTTTCTCAACCCAAACAGAAAACGTACCGTTACAGTTGATGAGCCGCCGGGCCCGATTCAATCCGGTACCCGATTCTATCAGATCGCGATGCTACCAGATCGCGGGAGGCGTTTACCTACGCAACCGCGCAGCAACGAACAAACGTGAAGCAGATAAAAAAAGAAAGCAGCGGATCGTCTCTAACGAAGGCTGCAACGCCAAATCGATTGCGATCGATTACTTCTTGCGATGTCGAATTTTGGCTCGCATACGTCGTTTTTTGCGGCCTAACTTGCGACGACCCTTACCGGTCTTTTTGGTTCCCACTCGAATGAACCCCTGTTTTGATGATGTATCGGATTAAATTTTGAACGTCTATCGTAACGACAGAACCTCTTAATGGCAAGACGATATGTCGCCTGCTTTGAATCTTGTTGCAGGAAAGTCGACTCGCGATCATGTGAAACAACTGCAGGGATTAAACGGCTTTTATTCCTTTTTAGTCGCATTTGGCCAAATTATTCGGACTCTCCGAAGCCTTTTGTGGGCTGTCATTTTTACTGCTTCAGCGATTGCTGAGCTTCATTTCTAAGCAGAAAACTCAATATTAAACCAACCAGCACCCACCCTCCAATGATGGCCGTCGCCAACCACAACTCCTGATCCATCATGTAGGTCCAACTTCGGTAGACCATAAACAAGCAAGCGCCGACAAATAAGACGGGAAGAACGGGATAAAACGGAACCCGATATCCCTCAAACTGCCCTTTGAAACGGACGCGGTTAATCATCAAAGTAACGACGGTCAAACCGAGAAAAGACCAAAAATAGGGAGCATTAGATGCCGTCAAATTTTCCACACCGTTTTTGTCGTCCCCGAATGTTAAAATGTAGGCGATCGTGACCACCCCCTGCAGCAAAATCCCCCGCCAGCAACCTTTGCCCGATACGTCACCAGCTACGAGACGGAGACTTGGATAATCAACCGCCGTCGCCCAGTAAATTCTTGGACTGGTAAAGATCATTGCGTTGATCGCCCCAAGGCAGGAAACGCACACCAAAATCGAAAGTAGGTCTTTCCCCAAAGGCCCCATGTTCTGCTCGACCAACACGGAAGTCGCATTCTCCCACCGACTACCCAATGAAGCCATCTGCTCAAACCCTAACCCGGCAACCAGCGCCAGATTGACAAGCAGATAGACCAATAGAACCACACCTGTACCAACAACCAACGCACGTAAGAGATTTCGTTTGGGGTTGCGTGTTTCACTTGCAACAAAGGCGATATCGTTCCAGCCTCCAAATGTAAACATCACAAAAACCATGGAAAGCCAGAACCACTCCCAGGTCGATTCGCCAGAGTCCTCGGACGCAGATGCCGAATCAACCGCGTTGCTTATTTGTGCGGGAACGTCCGCGAGCACGTCCTGATCGAGGCCTTCAGCACTCGGCCATACGAGGAATGCTGCCGCAACAACGACTAAGATCCCAGCAACCTTGGCAACCGTCAGTAAATTTTGCGATGCTTTTCCAAAACGCACCCCAATCAAATTGGTAAGACTTAAACCAATGACGCTCAGCCCGGCAAAAGCATAAAGAGGCAGGGAATTGGGGAAAACTGAAACGGCGAACTCACCAAATATCATTGCCATCAAAGCGATACTCGTCGGGCGAATTACCCAAAACGCCGCCCAGGAAAACGCAAACCCCACTCGGCAGTGATAACCGCGCTTGAGATAACCGTAATCGCCGCCGCGATCCGGATAGGTTGTCGTCAGTTCAGCGAAACAGAGTGCTCCCATGAGAGCAACCAACCCACCGGCGACCCAAACCGCGACTAGCCAAGTCACATTCGGAACATTGGAAGCAACGATCGCCGGCATCTTGAAAATCCCAGCTCCAATAATCGTGCCGACAATGATGCAAACACAATCGAAAAGCGTCAGCACGCGGGAAGTTGCTGAATTCGAGTCACTCGACTCCATGGGTTCCTGTGATGAATTCAATTCATTTCCTTAAAAAAGGCATCTTGAGATGTCGACGCATCCACTTCCTATGAATATCACAATCCTAGCACGCTCACTCTCAACGATGCACTCCCAGATCGCAAACCGCCCCAAACCCCTTCAAAACCAAGCGAATGTCCAAAAATCACCCTTCAAATCCCCTACGTTGCTATAGACTAGCTCCACTCTCGGAGTAAAATAGTCCGAATTGAACGTCACCGCGATTTCGAACCTTCTTCGAAGATCGTTTTTTTTGAGAATTCCGAAGGGAATACATGGCCAAAGAAGAAGCCTTTGAAGTAGACGGCACTGTTACACAGGCGCTTGCTAACACACGTTTTCGCGTTGAACTTGAGACTGGCGATGAAGTCCTCGCTCATGTCGCCGGTAGAATGCGCAAGCACTTTATTCGAATTGTTCCCGGCGATAAGGTCCGAGTTGAACTTTCTCCATACGACCTAACCAAAGGTCGTATCGTTTACCGAGAACGATAAGAGCTTGCATTTCGGTCATTTCAGACCAAATCACCAACGAACGATTAGATCTCTTGGTGGTTGCAGGGCAATTTGCCGGGAAATCGAGAACTGACCGCTCGTTCTCCCTACATGCGCCGCTTTAACATTGACCGAGAAATCGCGGATCGATCGCCCAAACGTTCAAATCATGGGCCAAATCTATCCACTCTTTGCTTAGTTCTCTCGACAATCTAAAACAAAGAGCCTGATTCCAAGGTAATGACTAGGGATGGTGGTTCTTTGCTAAGTATCACTTCGTAACCGAACAGTTCCTACTTTTGCGAAACATTCTTACATTGTTTTGCTAGTTATTGCATCGAAAGCCCGTTGATGGACAATAAACCGAACGCATGAGCGTTTGATCGTTGTCCGCAAACACATTTAAGAGATTATGAACAATCAATCGCCAAGATCTATTTCAGATGGATCCAAGTCGATTTTGTAAACCGTACCTAATAATAAGCACCAACCAGAGTTTGGAGACCAAACGTGAAGTCTTTATGTAAACCATTCGTTCTAAGTTTGCTGATAACCGCAATGACGCTGTTGCCAATGAGCAAAGCGTTCTGCCAAAGCACTCCGGAGCCCGCTGTTGTGGTCTCCATCAAACAAATTGACGAGCAAATATCAGACGTAAAATATCTGATGGATGCCGCCGGTTTCGGGCAAATGATGTTCTTCGTTGACGCGATGATCAAGCCATACACCAGCGGAATCGACGGAAAAAAAGACGCTGGCCTGATGCTTTACTTCACCGACGATTCTCCCATGCCTGAAATGGTTGGCTTTCTACCAGTCACCAACATGGACGCTATCCTCGACACCGTCTCGCAGATGGCCGAAATCGATGAGGGTGACGACATGACAACTATCATCATGGATTCCGGCGAGGAAATGTCCGTCAAAATGGACGGGGATTACGCTTTCTTTTCCATGAATGCTGGAATGCTGGAGTCGACCCCAAGCGTCCCTAAAGACGTCATGAAAGAACTCACAGAAAATTACAATATTGCTGCGAAAATTTTTGCAGAAAACATTCCCGCTGCGATGAAAGACCAAGCGATGGGCTTGATTCGTTCAAGCGCCGAAATGACTCAGTCCCAACTTGGCGACGAGACCGATCTCGATCTTCAGATGGAACAGCTCGAGATGCTTATGACCCAGTCTGAGAGCATCACGGTCGGAATCGGCATCGACGAAGATAACAAGAAAATGATGATGGACTTTGGCTTTAAAGGAACGCCAAACTCCGATCTTGCTGCAAAGCTTGCAGACTCTGCCCCTAAGAAGCCTTCGAACTTCACTGGTTTCGTCATGGACGGAGCGGCAATGACTTTGAACCAGTCAGGGTCAATTTCGGGTGAAGATGCTGCAAATTACACCACAATGCTAGGTGATCTCGTTCCATCGATGATGGAAGAACTAGGTTACGAAATGGACTTGTCAGACGACAAGCTCGACACCATCGAAAAAGCAATGAATACCATTGTCGAGGTGGCAGAAGAGACGCTCCAAAACGGTGTCGTCGACATGGGTGCTGTAATCATGATGGACAAGGAGGACGTTAATTTCGCCATGGGCATGCAATTAACTAACCCTAAAAAACTTGAATCGGCCGTAAAGGCACTCTCCAAGATGGCGGAAGAACAGGCTCCGGGAGAACTGGATGTCAATTTGAATTCTGGCAGCCACAAGGATGTTACTTTCCATACTATTAATGTCGATACTTCAACCGCCCCTGACGAATTTCAAGAAGTTGTTGGCTCGTCGCTTTCGATGGTCGTTGGTATTGGAATGGACACTGCCTACATCGGCCTCGGCACCAATCCCGAAAGCATCATCAAAAAAGCGATGGATGCGAGTGCCAAGAATGATGGCAAAGGCAAGCCGCAATCACCAGCAATGGCAATGAGCTTCAACCTAATTCCGATGCTTGAAATGGCTGCTCGTGTTAACGATGAGCCAATGATGAACGAGTTGATTGACACTCTCAAGGAATCGGGAAGCAGTGAGATCAACATGACTTACGTCATCGACGATGGTATTAACTTCCGAGTTGAAATCCAGGAAGGCGTCTTCGCTCTTCTTGGATCCGCCGGTACTCAATTGCAAGCCCAAGGCCTCGGTGGCAACGAAGATTTTTAATTAGTTCGAATGTAGTCACAGCCGTGACGAAAGCGATTCGAAACAGAAATCCCAAAGGGCAGTCTCCTCAGAGGCTGCCCTTTTTTTTGTTACAAAAAAAAAGGCCGAATCCAATTGGATCCGACCTTCGAAAACAAATACTAGCTTGGCGAATCAAACCGCCATTTTGTACTTTAATTAATTCTGCGGTGCAGGAGTGGGTGTTGGCTGATTCAAATCAAACCCCTCAAGACTCTCGTTGGGGAAAAATGCTTTTTCAAATCTTGCATCGTTCTTTTTTACATTCTTCCGTTGCTGTGCAGCCCAGGCAGCAAGAATCGATCCGTCGCCGTATTTCTGAGCTTCTGCTTCACAACCCCATTGAGACCATTGCTCAAATGTAATGTTTCGGGATTTGCAACTCTCCGCAAAACTAGCATCGCACTGACTGCAACCACCCGGCTGGCCACCGCAACCCGGGCAAGCAGCCGGGTCCTGCTTCGCGACTTCCGGGCGTGGCGCCAAGAGAGCACGGCGATATGCAAATTCACCGGCGAAGTTGTTCAACCAACCGGTCGTCTCCGCTGAGGTCATCGTAAAATCAATAACCTTAGGGCTGACATTGTTTACTGGTGATTGCTCACTCGAGACATCAATTCCAATCAGACCTGCACCGTCGACACCGACGGCAGCTAATCCATACGAACCGTCTGGGACATCATTAAAAGCAAAAGTACCGTAGTTATCCGTCGTGGTTGAAGCAACAACGATGTCACCTTGAAAGAGCATTACTTTCGTCGACCGAACATCAACCGGCCTTCCGTTGAGAGAGTTCATTTGGTGAACTCGGCCAACCAATCGGCCGTCGGCAAGCCGCGATACCGAGCGACTCGACAGCGAGGTTGCAGCAACTGATGCTGGAAGATTTCTTGCAAGTCCCTCAAATCCAAACAGAGCGGCGGGAGCATCTGGCCCCTGTCCCGTCCGATAGGCTCCAAAGACACGGAAATTGACTTGAGGTGAGTAGTACTTAATCCAATCGGTGTTGATTGTCGTGCGATTCTGAAATGCAGTGGCACTAATTCGATTTCCGATTTCACCTTTATTGTTGGGATTGTTTTGAAGGATATTCAAACCGAAGGCAAAGAAACCGTTGTTACCCCAACCAATAATCGAATAAGCCCCATGGGTGACGTTATTAAATTCAAAGCGTCCCCCGGCGTTTAGATTCGTTTGCTTGACCAGTCGCCCACGATTCAACAAAAAGATCTGCATTCCCGAGACGTCTGCGCCTGCTGCCGCGGTGACTGAACCATCAAATCGACCGTTCGAATCGACCATGATCCAGTTCCCTCGAAGGGTATCGCTGACGCGATCACCACTGGCAATGTGGGTGACTTCCTGCCAACCGGCAAACCGCGGATTGACGAGGTTCCGCGTCTCTTCCATAAAATCCGCGTTTGCTGACACTTCAGAACCAAGGCCTAAGCCTTCGGGTCCGTCAGGAGCGTTCAAATCTTGTGCAGCGACCTGACTCGAAATGAATGGCAGACAGATCAAGGTGGTCAGAATTGAGCTGAAAACGATTTTTAGATTCATGGTACGTTCTTTTCTAGCTAACAGCGATTATCACTCTACATGGAAGCGAACCTGCACTCACAGATTGATCAGTCACCAAAGGACCCAACTCTGCCAGTAACTTAGCCAAACTTCATCAAACGATTTGCACGATGTTATCGAATGGTTCGGACAGTCCACTTAACAATCGAATCGACTTTCCTTATCGATCAAGCAAGCCGGAAACAGACGATTAACAGGTTTGCAACGAAACCACTGACGCCTGTATCAACCCGGCGCGCATTTTCGATTTCAACCTTTGCGCGCGTCTTGGCGAATACTCGGCTGAAACGCGTCGAATGGTTTCAGCAAGCAAATCACCTGAGGTAGACCTTGAGTGCAATTCCGGTTGTGATGCCGGAGATCGGTCAGAAAACCAAACGATCCCAACAACCCGTAAACTTTGACTTAAACGCGATGAAATACCACTCGCTAACGCTGAAGATCCGCGACCGTTTTTTTCAGTTCGTCCACGTCCAATCGCAACTGAGCCAATTCCTGCTGAATTGCAGCCCAGTCAATCTGAGGCACACTCGCGATCGACTCTGTTGGTGAGGCAGCCTTCAACGGTCGCTCCAAATCACCCGTATCCAAGGTCGAGTATCGTGTTTTCAAACCCTCCAGTTCGTCAGGTTTATAGAGCCCATGCGTCACGATTTGACCACGCCCCGAAGGAGTTAGGGGGATCACCAAACGCTGCTGAATGAGAGAGGCAATGATGGGCCGCAACTCTCCTAAATCGGAAATCTTGGTCATTCGAGAAGCTCTTCCTCGTAACTCACCAAGCGTTTGTTCGCCGCGAAGCAATAATTCCGCCATCACAGCGAGGGCCGCCGTATCCACTCCCATCCACTCGTAAAGTTGGTGCTTAAACTTTGGAACGCGCCCGCCCGAATGCACCTCGACAACAGCTCCCAGTTGCCTCAGATCATAAAGTGCCTGCTCAACCTGATCCTCTCGCAGATCGAGTTGCGGACTTCGATTACTTTTTTGGTTCGATGCGGTTTTGATACCGTTTAATGTCATTGGGTAGACATCCGGAGTCGTTTTTGATTTCTCAACCAAAACTCCAGCAACTCGCCGCTGAATATGACTCAACGCACACCAGCGTGCCGAGCCATTAATTTCTTCCTCCGCTTCGTGAGCATTGGCTGTCTCGTCATTAGAATTCATGTCGAACTACCCAGTCGAAATGTTTTTGAATTAACCGCATCTGCTGGACGAGTCGCTTTTCAACGGGATTACGCATTTCCAGAAGGCAGAAGGCCTAAATTATAACCAGATGATTCTTCCGGAGAGAATACATCATCCATGGAAAAACAAAGACCGCTACGATTTCCAGAAAATTGCCGGCCCTCCCGAGATTCCCTACGGACGGCTTGATTTCAACCGCCCCACACTGGCATACTGACGCCATGTTCGATCGCAATCAACTTCTCGAAATCGTTAATGGCAACCGAAAGGGCATGGTCGCTGCCATAATCCGCGTTGGTCTAGGGTGCTTCACGCCGGTCTATCGGGCAGCAATTTATCTACGCAATCGAAAATTCAATATCGCCTCGAAACAGAGCAACGATCAGATCATTCGGAACGCTGGTATTCCTGTAATCTCCGTTGGCAACCTGACCACCGGGGGAACTGGAAAAACACCAATGGTTATTTGGATAGCCAAACAGCTTCGTTCCAACGGATTGCGTGTAGCGCTTGTCAGCAGAGGCTATGGCTCTGAAAATCGCGACGGAGTCGATGGCCCCAACGACGAAGCCCTCGAGATGGAGCACCGACTCCCCGATGTACCACATCTGCAAGATCCGGATCGCTACCGAATGACTCAAATTGCGCGCCATGAACTTGATTCAGAAATCATTGTTCTCGACGACGCATTCCAACACCGCCAACTGGCTCGCAATCTCGATATTGTCTTAATTGACGCCACCGCGCCTTTTGGGTTTAACCGATTATTGCCTCGTGGCCTGTTGCGAGAACCACTTGATGGGCTGTCGCGAGCTGACCTCATTGTACTAACCCGCATCCATTTGATTTCGATTCCTAACCGCAACACGATCGTCCAAAAGATCAAACGCTACGCGCCCAATACCGCGATTGCGGAAACACAAACCCGAGCCAGTCATCTTCTACAATTCGATGGACAAACAGAGGAGATCTCTAAATTAGAAGGCCAGCCAATTTTCTTTTTTTGCGGCATCGGCAACCCGGAAAACTTTAAGCTCTCATTGGAAAGGCTTGATTGCAAGATCGTCGGATCTGTGAGTTATGCCGATCATTATCACTATCAACGGAGCGATTTGGAACACATTGGTGATTCTGCAAAATCCAATGGAGCCACGCTGATTATCTGCACCCATAAAGATCTGGTAAAACTCGGCACCAACCGACTCGGCGGGATTCCCGTTTATGCGATGGTCGTCGATGTGGAATTTGTGAGCGGTGAAAAAGAAGTGAAAGAACACTTAGAACGACTGATCAAACCGGCTAGCTAATCGAGACCGGCGACCTATTTCGCAGAAGATTTCCGCTGAGGAACCAGGTTCCTAATTCGGCGAAACATCGGAACTTTCGGCTCCTCGATTTCTTGAATTTCATTAGTCCCGTCCTGCATTGCGTCAGTGCCTAATGGACGGGCTCCGACAGGCTTCACGATTTCACCGACGCTTTGGACTCCCGATCTGACAGGAACATCTTTCAACGCAATAAATTGATCGAGGAACTTAGGCCAATAGCTAGTCAGCAACTGCCGACACCGCTCGTAACCAATTGGATCGGAAAGTAACGGTGTTGTACTCGCCAGCATTTGCGTCATGGCTTTGACATCATTTTCGTCAAACCAACGATCAAAGACTTCCACATTATCGATACTCACTTGCCCGGGCCCCATCAAGTCAAATCCAATGCGAACATCCGTCAGCCCTTCAGATGGAAGATCGTCAAAGTGAACCGCGAATCGTTTCCACCTCGCTTCGATTTGATTCGCTTCTGAATCTGGTGAAAGGCTTCCAACTGAGCCAAATCGGTAATAATTTAGGCCTTCGGCTCGCCCCTCGAGAGCTAACCGCAAGGGTGGCTGTCGATCAGGTTTGTCAGTTTTAAGCCAAACCGAAATGGACACCCTTCCTGTTTCAGTGACTTCGAATTTATTACTCCGAACCCAGACCACTTTGCTTTCGTCGCCGGTCAGTCGCAGCGAAGCAGATCCTTGAATCACATTAGGATCAGAACCTGCAGGGTGGTTGATCAGTTCCACAAACCCCTTTGGCTGTGGGATGGTGGTCCAACCGATAAAATTCGATTGCCCATCGAATTCAAAACCACTGTTTTCGAGAACACCGAGCGGCTGGGGGCTCGCCGATTTTGTTAATTTTGACTTGAGGGTAAGCACTTGTCTCTGCAGCGCATTGTCTGCCGCGTCCGGAAGCGCAAAATCGAAATCAGTGACCGCTGCTCCCGATTTCATTTTCCCACCCAGCAACCCGTAAGCCGGAATCTCAAAAGTAACTTGACTACTGAGACCCTCCGGGTTTGCTTCGGTCTCGTCAGTTGGTTCATCCGTCGCAACCTGGGCTGTTCGAATAACTTCGAAACGAGAATCGGAAAATGACTCAATCGTCTCGACCGGTGAATCTTTACCACTCAATGACAGGCGAACACGATTCGGCCATGGTGACGAATTGGCGACGTAAAAGTAGGTTTCGTTTTCGAATTCTAATTGCCTCACCGCCAAATGTCCTAACTCTGGTTTTGGAAACCGCTCCGACGAGACATCGGCAAATGGCTCATCAGGCAATCTCGCAAACACGTCCATCAACTCCTGCAGTTCCGAACCCTGGCCAAACGAGAGCGTCACACCGCCATCGATAAACATTCGAGAATCACGAGTCTTAATACTCTGAAGAAATCGTTGACGGCTAAGACCATTGCCCTGAATCATTGGCTGCAAACGCATCAATGGCGACTGTTGCTCTCCAAATGGCACCTGCTCTTCAAGTTGTGCGAAATGAGCCCACGTCGAACGATGCGAGAAGATATCAGCGGGGTAATTCAAATTTGAAAAAAACTGTCTTGCCTGATCAGAATTTTCAACATTAGAATCTACCCGCCGAGATGCCAGCGATTGTCCCGGGGCAATGCGATGAGGTTGAAGAAGAATCAGCTCGCCTTGATTTTCTTTCGCCGAAGCAACCCGACTCAGTTGATTGTCAAATCCCATGTGAAGCATAATTTTTTTGAAATCAGGGTTGGCGTGCAAACTGGGAGAAAACGCCGAAGCTGTTTCATCATTTCGATAGAGATCAACCGGAGCTAAGTACAACTTGCCCGCTGGCTTCGCCCGCATCACCTCATTAGCCAAATCTTGATACCAATGTCGCATCTGTGCTGCCCGCCACTGAGCCCATTGCTCTGCATGGGTGCCCAGCAAAATCTCTTGAATCCCAAGCCATTCCTTAGGAACACCCTTCAAATCCGACTGCGATTGAATGAATCTCTGAATGGTCAGCGAATCGTATCCCCAATGTCGACCGGGCAATAAGGCATACGTGTCAGGGCGGCAGATGATACTGACCCCTTCGAATGCCTCAAAGGATTGATAGCGATTCGACAGCTCTGAAACAATTCGCCGGACTGAACGTTGCACCAAAGGATTGAGCGGATTGTAGATTGGAAGGCGATTATTGGATTTCGCAAACTCCCGCCTTTGGCCATTCAGATCGTACATGTCAAAATCAGAATCTGTGCCATCTCGGCGGCGTTCCGCCTCCACTTCCGGTAACGGCCCCGACAACGCCAGTGTAGGCACCAGATCTAAACCCTCCCGCTCAAACATCCGAAACAACATTTCCAGAACATCTTTTCGGATGGGGTCCTGACCATTGGTAAAAAAGATACCCGTGTCGTGTTTGGGGGAGGGCAGTAGCAGGTTGCTCGGATAAATCGAACTTCCGTCAGAAGCAACGGTGACAAACGCACCACCGTAGCCATTCGCTTTTAAATGCTGGACAAACCTCGTGGCACCCTCGTAAAAAAACTGCCAATCATCGAGAGGTTCACTTACCAGCGGATCGATCTTCTCCAACACGCCAAAATTCTCTGAAAACAGCGGCATCTCATAAAAAGCCATCAACTTGCGATTGTCCGTACTCACCACGTCTTTCGACGGCAAACGATCGGGGCCAGCTTTGATTTTGACCGAACCAACAGTTGCCTTTTCCGTTTGATGACGATTCGCGATCAAAAGATAGGGCGAGTTCGTCTCAGGCCACACGGTCAAACTCAAAGTTCGAGTCTGAATTCCCTTTTTTGAACGAGGCATTAACGATTTTTCAATTTGCACTCCAGAGTCGAACCCATAATTGGGAACTTGACCGTTAGCATCTGGCTGTAAAAAACTAACACCAATCGCAGTTCCCTCAGCTGCCAAATACTCAATTTCGACAACATGAGGTTGTCCAAGTTCACCGACAGTTAATGGAATCGCCTGCCAACCGCCGGGAGCAAGTTCACCCATCTCTCGGTCGGCCACCCGCACCGGCACATACCGATTGTTGCCATAGATTTTGGGAGACTTTAAATTTGCGAACTGCGCAAACTGGCTCCACGGAGAACTGGCCTCAGCTTCTCCAGAGAGATTGGTCGAGTAAACTAACGCCCAATCTTTACCATTCGACTTCGCAGATTCGCTGGACAAAACCAAGACCTGCATGGAGCGACTTACCGGAGGCTTTCTCGAACTGAAAGACGCCTGATAACGCTGTTGTTCTAATTCCAACTCAATATTATAGACACCCTCTTTTAAGGGCATTCTAAATCTCACCGATTGAGGGGAAGCCGTACCATTGGCGTCCGTTTGAAACGAAATTGATTTTGAAATTAACGATCGCCCCCCCACAAGCCCAGCCGGATTTGCTGATACCATTTTTATTCTGCAAGCTACCGCTCGCCCCAAGAAGGGCGTCCGATTTGGAGCAATCGAAAATTCAAATTCCTCACCAGATTTAAAAACCAAATGCGGGCGGGAAAAAGAAACGCCAAGCTCGTCTCCTGGAACTCTCGAAATCGAACAACGGTTACCAATCGAATCAATTTCTCCAGCAATCACACCACTCAAAAGCTGCTTTAATGAGAGCGTCTGCTCGTAGCGGGATGCCGGCTGTTCAATCGAACTCAAATCCAAAACAACCCGGGTATCACTATCACCCGACAATGAAAAATCAAATCCGCCATAAGTTGTTTTGGACCACTGCTGGACGTTTAAGACATTTCCAGTTTTTTCAATCGTCGCGTTTGCTTCGGCCTCAAGACCTAGTGGCGCTGGGTTGAAAAGCTCGCCATTGACCACCGTCACTGTGCCAGCCCACGTTTGAGGCAAACCGCCGCCCCACGAAACCCTAAACCGCAGGTCTTGTTTCTCAGCCGAGCGGGATTCAAATTCTGAATCAAACCGAAAAATGCTGGCGGTTGGAAGAAGCTTGGTGGGAGATTTCAACGCCAAGGTTGACGGTTGAACTAAGTCACGATCCTGGACAATTCCCAAAGTTACACTTGGCACCAGGATCCAGAAGAGCGCAGCATACAAAGCCATCACAAGCACGTATTTTGCTGTGAGTATCGAAAAAACGAATTTCGGACTTCCTTGTCCGGTCATTCGATTGACCTAAGCTAAAAAACAACTGTAAGCGTTTCAAAAAGTCACCGACTTTTTAGTCTTCTCTACGTCTGCGAACCTTACCAATCCACTTGATGGTCATCTAGCCCAACCAATTGTCTTAATGCTAGCACGCACTCGAATCAGTCAGGTTTATTTGGATGGCACAACCTTTTGCCTTAAACACCGCGAACCAAGGCGACAAATCCATTGGATCAAAGATTCACCTGACCGGATTTAGCAAGCATCGAGGCTATTCCTGACGATCGGCGAGTTCAGCGCTAAGCTCGTATCCCTCTGGCCAGAGGATAACTCCCGACGCGGTAAGGTCTTTTATCACATTTTCCATTGATTCAACAATCGAGGGACAGCGACGACTAACGTCATTTACTTCCCACCGATCATCCGGTTTCACATACAGAGAAGTACGATCGCCTTCAACAATCAACTTCCATGCGTGTGTTTGCAAGGCGTTTACGTCACCCGATTTTGTCCACGCAACTTCTTTGTTCTTCTCTGGAAATTGAAACGCGAAATGCCGAAGCGCTTCCTGCATTGGTTCGTCTCCGGAAAACCAATCTTGCAACAATTGCGTGACCAAACTTGGTTGAACAAGCGCGCCTGAACGCAGACTTCGAAAACTGGCATAGCCTTCCCGATCGGGCGTCCGAATCATCATGGGAACATGGAGCGATTCTCCATGACACTGTTCAAAATCATGCGTGGGATCACTTCCCACTATTCCGTGTTCACCCAACGGGTAACCTCGTGGCGACAAAAGGCACAACACCGTTGACTTACCCAAGCCCGTCTCCATCAGGTCCAAGACGACTCCCAGAAAATCATCGATCAGGGTAACTTGCGCCGCGCAGACCTGCTGGTAGCTTAACAACTGATCGGGATCATCATGATTTGGATCAAACCAACCCGACGGTGGTTCACACCAATGAGGCGGCTCTGGGTCTTCTGAATTAGCTAATTGATTTCGCAACTCAAGTGGCGCATCCCAGGCACCCGAAAGCCCGCTTGAGTGGAGCCATAGACAGGAACCGTTTTCAAGGGAAGCAATCGCTTGAGCAGCCTGTGCAAAAAAATGAGCGAGCTCTGTTTGTTCCATTCCACCGGCGGGGCGGTCATTATTTAATTTTTCAAATGGTAAAATTCGGTCGAAATATTTTGACGAATCGTGCAACAATAATTCCGAAGCATCACTCAACAAGACTGGCGAATATCCTGCCTCGCCAATCGTTTCCAGCCAGTTTTTCTCCTCTGAGTTACCCCAAAATTGATCGTAGGCTTGTACCAGATTCGGGGATGCGGCAATGGCCTGATCAAACAGCAAACTTTCAGCAGCAAGACGATTAAAATTAGGAGTCTCAAACAAAGTACTCCCGTAAGCGCCGAGGAAATTAGCTCCCAACTGGTCAATCACCAGGACAACGGCATTTCGAATTTCAGTTCCGCTCATGGACAATTTTGGGTTCTAAGGGTGACCGCAAGAAAAAACAGCCGTGGTAAAGAGACATCAAGCCCGTTAAATCACAGACAATAAACAGGCCTGCTCATTGACGAACTTGGTAAAACCATCATATTGTCACCAGCGTTTTAATCAAACAGCAAGACATCCGGTGAGAATACTGTGTACGATCAACAACGGCTTATTGAATTAGTAAAACAGCACGCGCTGCGTTTTGGCGATTTTACTTTAGCTTCGGGAAAAAAAGCCAGTTATTACTTGGACTGCCGCAAATTGACCCTCGATAGTGAAGGCGCGAATGTTATTGCCCAGGGCATTCTCGAGACTATGGGCGACAACCTTCCTGACGCGGTTGGGGGAATGGCAATCGGTGCCGATCCAATTACTGCGGCGGTCATCACTTGCGGATGGCAGGCTGGCAAACCGCTGAAGGGCTTTATCGTCCGAAAAGAAGCTAAATCCCATGGCACGGGTCAACAAGTCGAAGGCCCCATCGAATCGGGGCAGACCGCCGTCATGATGGAAGATGTGGTCACGACCGGGGGAAGCTCACTAAAAGCGATCGAACACGCCAGAGCATTTGGGTTACAAGTCGATCGTATCATTGCAATCGTTGACCGCGGTGAAAACTCAGCTGAAATCTTTGATGCCGTGGGAGTCAAGTTTACTTCACTATTGCACGTCAAAGATTTAGGGGTTTAAACGCCTCTTTCATTCCGATCGCCATCTCGGACACCATTGCCAACCGAGATGCTGCGTTGACGATTTCAAAAAGTCAATCAATGGCTTGAACCCCTTATTTCTTTCGGGTTTCAACGAGAATTCGACCCCGATGTTAAACTGTGCGGGTCAGCCTGACTTTCACAACTGCCTAAACCTCGACGGTGCCACAGGACTTGCCGATCTGGCAAAGGCCTCCGATGATCAGGATTGCTCCGCCTAGTTTTCTGATTTTTGCAAATTTACCGATAAGTCGGGTCGGCATAGTTCCAACGGTTAGACGATGTCAAAACGGGGAGTCTGCTCCCTGGAATCCGGTTTGGATATTTTTGGATGAACTTCAAAAGTGACTTCCCTTAAGGATGTCACACAGGCACGGATTCTAGTGAGTAGAAAAACACTAGGAGAATCAATGAGATATTTTTTGCAAATCTGTTTTACATTGGCTTTGCTCACGTTCTCGAGTCAAACCAACGCACAGTTGAATGAGGATGGTGTGATTGGTTCCTATCAATCAATCCTATCGCGTGCGGGTTATGGCAATGAAGAGCTGGAAGCAGCGGGCATCCAACCCAAACTGGCTCGAAAACAATCGAGTGAAGATTTCATTATCGAAGCCCCTGAAAAACCAAGCAAGCCAGTCGAGGATCGCACTGGTAAGTACGACGATACAGGGCCCCTCTTTGATGCACAGGATTCTATCGTTGATTATGGCGGCTCCTATAGTTCGCCAACTTGGGGCAACACGGTGCTCCCCAATCGCGTTGGAAGCAGCCCAATTCAATTATCGAGTTTAAACCCACAAAACGACTTTGTTGCCTCGACCGACTGTGATACCGGGGCGTGTGAACCGTTCGAAAGAGCGAGAAATCGGCAGCGAACCGCCACACTTGTTGGGGGAGTCTTCGGCCTTAATCTTCGCCGCAACTATGAGGACGACCTTTGTTTTGGCTACAATCTTAACGGGGATACAATTGACTCAACCGACGCTGATTTTGGATCAATGAATGGACTCGGGGCCTCCCTGGCCCGCCGAAATGAATGTGGCAAAGGCTGGGAATCTATTTTTTGGTATCTCGATGACGAGGTAACGGCAGCTCTCGACGGCACCACTTTCACCCATCTGACGGGCCTCGATTCGATTTCCCACGCTCCTTCCGGCGACACCATCGAAGATATCTACAACGCTGGTTGCTGCTCCGAAATCTATCGGGATACTGAAATTCTAAACTTTGAATTTAACCTGCTTCGCAACGGAGGCATTTACGAAATGCGTGGATGTCGAGAGGCGAGCTTTGAGTTTTATGGCGGTTTTCGTCTGTTTAGCTTTGATGAAAGTATTCGCTACGGAAGTCATTCCTCGGATGCGAACCATCCCTATTGGACTGAATACGAAATCGACGCCAACAATCTGCTCACCGGATTTCAAATCGGTTGTCGGAATGAAATTTCAGTAACCAATCGACTTCGACTCATCCTCAGCGGCAGTATCGGCGGATATAACAACTTCATCGAGACGCAGCAGATAATCTCAGATGACAATGGTTATGTTGCGATGAACCATTCATCCTCTGATAATCAAATTTCACTGCTTGGCCAATTCGATGCAGGATTGTCGATGCAAATTACCCGTCGCCTTCGCGCCCAAGCTGGCTATCGACTGATGGGCATTTCCGGCGTAAGTCTCGCTGGAGACCAGGTGCCTTACAATTTCGGTCACGCTTACGATCTTGAAAACAGCGATGTGAATGGCAGCCTACTGCTTCACGGCATGTACTATGGTGGTGAGTTCTGTTTCTAAATCAACCACCCAAAAACAAACACGCCGCAGACCATCAGGCCTCGGCGTGTTTCATGTGGTGTCGAGTTGCAAACTGGTATCGGATTGCAAACTACTAACTTGTCGCAATTCGTCGCTATGACTTATTGGGCGCGATTGTGCAAACCATTCTTCTTGGTTGTTGAGACGGATTGCTTTCAACTTTGCCGTGCTCGGATAACAACTCAATGATATAGTCCATCACTTTTCGGCCTTCGTCGATATGCGCATTCTCTCGACCGCGGAAAAGTACTGTTACTTGAACCTTGTCATTGTGCTCCAAAAAGCCAATTGCTTTTTTGACTTTAAACCCGATGTCATGCTCGCCAGTTTTGGGGCGGACGCGGATTTCTTTGAGCTTTGTCTGGTGAGACTTGTTCTTAGTCTGCCGTTTCTTTTTGTCATAGTTGAATTTACCGAAATCCATGATTCGGCACACAGGCGGTTTCGCATCGCCTGCAACTTCTACTAGATCAAAGCCCGCTTCTTTTGCTTTGCTGAGTGCTTCCTCAGTCGGTATCACTCCAAGTTGATTACCGTCTTGATCGATAACACGAATAGGTGAGATTCTGATTTGTTCGTTGATGCGGGTCTGTTTTTTGTCGCTCGGAGGAATTGTTTTCCCTTTCTAAAAAAATCAATGGCGTAGGCAAACTGGCCATGGCCTTACGTTCGGTTTCACTTACCGAAAATGGCCTATTTACAGTCGGCAGGTTGCTGAAGATCAAAAACAATCATCAGCGGTTATCTTCGTTTTATTGTACCCACTCGGGGCTTTCAAGGCGAATTACACCCCTGAGGATACCATAAATCGGATTCAACGTCCGGTCGGGGTTCCTCAGGAACGGGGCGGCTTCGCTGAATTTACTTAAGAGCTCTTTCGGCGGACGGTTTTATCAGCCACTTCAGACTGAAATTTAGCGATCGCTTCCTCAACTGGAATCGCCCCTAAATCGCCGTCTATTCGGTCTCGGATCGATACGGTTCCGTTTTCAGCGTCCCTTGGCCCAACGATCATCATATAGGGAATCATCTCCAGCTGACCATCGCGAATCTTGGCGCCAAGCTTTTCGCTTCGGTAATCACCTTTGACACGAATTCCCGCGTTTCGCATCTGAGACTCAACACGTTTTCCATATTCCTCTGATTTATCGCTGACGGTCAAAATCCGGCCCTGTTCGGGGGCGAGCCACAATGGAAAACTACCGGCAAAGTGCTCGATCAACACGCCAATGAACCGCTCCATGCTGCCAAAAGGCGCCCGGTGAATCATGATCGGTCGATGAGGTTTGTTATCGGAGCCAATGTATTCGAGCCCAAATCGTTCCGGCAAGTTGTAGTCCACCTGGACCGTTCCGAGTTGCCATTTCCGGCCGATGCAATCCTTAACCACAAAGTCAATCTTGGGTCCATAAAACGCTGCCTCGCCAGGATCTTCACTAAAATCCTTGCCGAGCGTTTGAGCTGCCTCGCGACAGGCTTGCTCCGCCAAGTCCCAATTTGCAGGATCGCCAACGTACTTGGAACTGTCTGGATCTCGCAAACCGACGCGGACCGTGTAATCTTCCATGCCCATCGCACCAAAGATAATTTTCACCAGTTCGATACATCCGATTAACTCTTGACCAAGCTGTTCCTGGGTCACGAACAAATGCGCATCGTCTTGAGTAAATCCGCGGACGCGTGTCAATCCACCAATCTCTCCCGACTGTTCCCAGCGATAAACCGTTCCAAATTCAGACAATCGAACGGGAAGGTCGCGATAACTTCTCTGCTCAGAGGCAAACAATCGAATATGATGGGGGCAATTCATTGGCTTCAACAAATAGCCTTCGATTTCTCCCTCATTCATCAAATTTGATAACTCACCGCAGGTGCAACCTTCCTCCGCTAATTGACTTAGATACTCGCGATCTACCAATGGCGTGTACTGACTGTCCTGATAATAAGGAAAGTGACCGGAAGTTTTATAGAGATCGAGTTTTCCGATGTGCGGAGTGAAAACTTGATCGTACCCCTGACGCTGTAAATGTTCCGAAATAAAGTCTTGAAGTTTCTGGCGAACAAAACTCCCCTTAGGCGTCCACAACACTAACCCCTGACCGACCATTTCATCGATGTGGAACAGCCCAAGACGCTTACCTAAAACTCGGTGATCTCGTTTTTTTGCTTCCTCAAGTAATTCGAGGTGCGCATCCAACTCCGCCTGAGTAAAAAACGCAGTGGCATACAGTCGTTGGAGTTGTTCTCGTGACTGATCACCCTTCCAGTAGGCACCGGCGATGGAAAGCAGTTTGAATGCACCAATTCGACGAGGGGAGGGGATGTGAGGTCCGCGACACAAATCGAGAAACTCCCCCTGTTGATAAAACGAAAGAGAGTCATCATCCGCCAAACCGGTTTCGATATGCTCGACTTTAAAATCCTGCTTGAGATCCTTGCAAACCTGAATTGCATCAGCCCGCGGACGATCCAGCCGCTCAAATGGCTCATCGAGGGCAATGATCTTTGCCATCTCTTTTTCGATCGCCGGAAAATCTTCTTCGGTTAAAGGTTCATCGCATTCGACGTCGTAGTAAAACCCGCCATCGATTGTGGGGCCAAACGCCAACTGGACTCCCGGCTTAATACGCATCACCGCTCGCGCCATCACATGTGCACAGCTATGACGCATGGTTTCCAGCGCGTTTGGATCTTTCTTGGTAATGATTTTTAAATTGACGGGCTCACCCTGTGGAATTTCGTAGTCCAGCTCGACCGGTTGCAGGTCGATCTCGCCCCAGAGGGCGTCTTTGGCCAAACGAGATCCGATGCTTTTGGCGACATCTTTTACAGAGACTACGGAATCAAACTCTTTTAAGCTTCCGTCGGGTAATTTTACAGTTGTCATTTTCTTGCGTACTACTCAAAACAAAATTCTTGCACCCCCGCGTTCACAAATCGCGGTCCTTGGCGAATGGGGAAGTATAGATAGTCTTAGACTTCACCGAAACATCGGTTCCCGCTCTCCGGCAAATCGTCGGCAAACAGAGTTCAAACCCTCGGAACAAGCCTTTTATCCTCCCATCGCCTAATGGGGGCTTCCTGAAAAGAACATCCCGCTTAGCTAGAAATCGCCATAAAATCCAGTTATTTCAAGGTTTGACGGACCTCGGGCAGCGCCACCGTTACTCTCTGGCAAACATTCATTAACTTGAAGCGAGATAAACTGCCGTTTCCCTTCACATTGCCGCAAGTCGCGGTAGAATGTGACGGCGTTGAAGACAATGCTCAGATAATTTACCCAGAGGAATAACATGCAAATGAGATGGCTATTAGTTCTCGGCTGCCTCCTGATCACTGCTTGCAGTAATCCGGGCGACGAGACATCCCAAACCAAGAGTTCCACGCCGGCCCAGGTCGCGTCGAAAACAGAACCTCCGGAAGCAACACCTGCTCCGGAAGAAAAGAAACCAGAACCACCCAAGGAAGAAGCCAAGCCTGAACCAAAACAGGAAGAAGCCAAGCCTGAACCAAAGCAGGAAGAAGCTAAGCCTGAACCAAAGCAGGAAGAAGCTAAGCCTGAAGTTACTGACGCAACACCGGCTGAGCAAATTAAGACAATCATCGCCGAATACTCTAAGGCCCAAAATAGCCTGATGACCGAGGCGAGAAAAATGCCGGGGAACGAGGGCCGCGATTTCTACTACGCGAAACTTCCCGCACTACAGCAAAAATGCGGAACTGACCTAAACGCA